>MDSW01069876.1_pt1 | contig 47428 bp, 45 predicted proteins | sample 811171 | NCBI WGS metagenome assembly MDSW01 (sample SAMN05326641, study PRJNA326480) | marine metagenome | isolation source: seawater | place: Atlantic Ocean: North West | collected 2012
CACGCGGCTCGCGACCGACCGAGGGCAGCCCGGAGGGCCGCCAGTAGTGTGCAGCGCCGCTTTTTCCCGGCGCGCGGCCGTGACCCAGCGAACCACTCCCGCAGACTTCTCTGCGAATATGCAGGCGTCACCCAGGACTGGAGGGTCAACGGGTCCAGAGCGAGTATCTTGGCCTTCCGAGCCCTGGACCGGTTGACCCTCCAGGCCAGGTAACCCATAAATCAGCCTTCCGAGGCCTGAAAGCGTTTCCGCCCCGGGCCAGAGAACCCAGCCTGCCCCTCCGTCAGGCCAAAGCTGAATCCGGCAACCAGAGCCCATGGAAGCCCACCGGCACGCGCACCGGCAGCGGCACCTTGCAGATCGGTCCGGCGGACAGGCGCGTGGCGTCGAACAGGGCAAAGGCGCTGGTCTGCGTGTGCCTGTCGTACAGGTAGGTCGCCAGGTAACCCTCGTCTTCCGCGCCACCGTGTTCCCGCGCCGGGATGAACAGGCCCTCGCCCACTTCCTGCTGCGGCCCCGTAAGGAAGGTGTCAGTCTCACCCGTCTGCAGGTCGTAGCGCCGCAGCCCGCCCTCGGCCTGCGCGATACGTTCAGGGGAATCATTCGTCTCGTCCACCGCCACGCTGTAGCCATAGCGGTAGGAGCGCGTCCAGTAGTCGCGGTTGACCTGCGGGAATTCCATCGCCCTGTCGAACAACTGCTCCACGCCGGCGTGACCGGTGCGCAGGTTCATGCTGAAGCGCGTCAGGCGCGCGGGATGGAAAAAATCGTGGGAGTTCTTCACCCACAGACTGTCGTAGCGCGCCGCGTCGACGATCACCTCGTCGCCGCGTTCAAAGGAGTTCATGATGTGGAAGACGAAACAGGGGGGGATATCGAACCACTTCACGTCGGCATCGGTACCGGTGCGCGGCATGACGCCGAAGCGGCAGGGCGCGCCGTCGTCCCACTTGAAGGGCAGCGCGCTGCCGGTGAGCGCCGCCATCCAGGAAAAGCGTACCGGCATCTCCATGAACACGACATGGTTCTGCGTCACGGCGAAATCGTGCACCATGCTCGGCCCGGTCATGGTCACCGGTTCCACCTGCAGCATGTTGCCCTGGGCATCGGCGCGCATGTAGGTCATGTAGGGTTGCATGACGTCGTAACCGAAAAACAGCAGTTCGCCGCTCGCCGGGTCGATGCGCGGGTGTGCGGTCATATTCCCGGGCAGCTTGCCGTCGTAGTTGAACGGGCCCTTGGTGGACAGGTCCTGCGGGTCGATCAGGTAGGGGTAGCCGAACTCGCCCAGCGCCATCAACTCGCCGCCGTGGTAGAGCACGGAGACCGCGCTGGTGGTGTCCTCCGGTTTGGGCGCGCCAAACCCGCCCGCCTCCTTGCGGTAAACGGGCGTATCCACGTAGCGGTTGCGGTACCAGCTCGCGCGGCCGTTCTCCAGGCGCACCCCGTGCAACATGCCGTCGCCGCCGAAAAAATGTTCCGCCGGCCCGGTGGAGGAATTGCTGCCGTTGCGCACGTACAGCCCCGTCAACTCCGGCGGGATCGCGCCCTCCACCTTCAGCCCGGTCAGGGTGACCTCCTCGTCCACCGGACGGTAGTTGCCCTGTTGCCAGAACTTCACTGCCGGCGCCTCCTCGCCGCAACCGGCGACCAGCGAGGCGGTGGCCGCTCCCAGCGCGCCCATGCCCGAGTACTGCAAGAAATCCCTTCTCTTCATTTTATTCTCTCCCGTGATGGTCGCTGGAGTGTAGCCGATAAGACCCGCGGGCTCACACCACGCCACGCGGCGGCATTCCGGTACTGGCGTAACCGGCGCTCAACAGGGCGCGCGCGATGTCATCAGCGCGGCAGGTGCGGCAATACCTCGTCCTCGAACAGGCGCAGCATGCGCCAGGAGGTGTCGGGGGCGATGCCCGCGAGCAGCGGGTTGAGATACAGCACCGATTGCTCGCCCAGTTCCTGCGCCAGGGCCAGGGCCTGCTCCGGGGCCAGCACCTGGTAGGCGCCGCTGCGCCGCACGCTGTCCTCGTCGATGCCCCCGGCGTAGGGGCCGGCGGCCTGGCCGAAAGCCTCGCGCGTCCACTCGCTATAGGAGCGCAACTGGTGCAGCACATGCGGCATAACCTCGTCCCAGGCGCGTTCCGGATCGCGGGCAACCCAGAGGAAAATCGGACCCTGCTTCGGGTACTCCCCCGGGTCCGGCATGCCCAGGGCCAGGCACTCGTCGCGGTAGGGCTGCCACAGGCGCGCATCCAGCGGCGGAAACCAGCCGTCGGCGATGTGCGCGGCGCGGCGCGCGGCGGCCGCCGAACTGCCGCCGAGCAGGATGGGCGGCGCGCAGGGTTGCGGACGCGGCGTGACCAACACCTGTCGCCCGTCCCAGTCGAAGGGCTCGCCGCGCCAGGCCAGGCGCAGGAACTCGCAGGTGCGCCCCATGTCGCGCCAGCGCTGCGCCAGGTCCCGACCGAAACTGGCAAATTCCACGGGGCGGTATCCGGCCCCGATACCCAGCAGCAGGCGCCCGCCGCTGACCAGTTGGGTGACCGCGGCGTCCTCGGCGAGCTTCGGCAGGTCGTACAGCGGCGCCAGCAGCACCGAGGTACGCAGACGGATGCGCCGTGTGCGCGCCGCCATGGCCGCGGCCAGGACCAGCGGCGAGGGGTTGTAGCCATCGGCCGCGCAGTGGTGTTCGCCCAGGCCGACCACGTCGAAGCCCGCCTCGTCGGCCCAGGCCGCCTGGTCCAGCGCGCAGTGGTAGAGGTCGGTGCGCGGCGCGCCGAATTCCGGTGCGCGCATGTCGTAGGTGATACACAACTCCATGGCGCCAGCTTAACCCAGGCCGCGCCGCCGGGGAAAACAGCGGTCTTGACTCCTGCGCCAGATCAGTCAATGTCTGGCCATCGAATTCACGAGCGGACCGGGCAACAACGAGGGAAACACTATGTCTCTACTGGAAAAATTCAGGCTGGACGGCAAGGTCGCCGTCATTACGGGTGCGGGCAAGGGCATCGGCGCGGCGATCGCCCGCGCCTTCGCCGAGGCGGGCGCCGACGTGGTCCTGGCTGCGCGCACGGTGGCCGACCTGGAGGCGGTCGCCGCGGACGTGGTGGCACAGGCGCGCCGCGCCCTGGTGGTGCAGACGGACGTGATGGACAGCGCGCAATTGCACAACCTGGCACAACAGGCGATGGCGGAATTCGGGCGCATCGACATCCTGGTCAACAACGCCGGGGGCTTCCCGCCCAAGCCGGTGGCGCAGACCACACCGAAGGAGTTCGTCGGCGCGTTTCGCTTCAACGTCGGCACCGCGTTCGAGATGTCGCAGGTATGCGCACCCCTGATGGTGGAGTCCGCGGGCGGCGGCGCGATTCTCAACATCTCCTCCATCGCCGGGCACAAGCCCACGCCCTGCTTTAGCGCCTACGGCACCGCCAAGGGCGCACTGTCGCTGCTCACCCGCGAACTGGCGCAGGAGTTCGCGCCGAAAGTACGCGTCAACGCCATCGCCGTCGGCTCCACCAAAACCGATGCACTGAACACCGTGCTGACACCGGAGGTCGAGCAGACCATGGTGGACCTCACGCCCATGGCACGGCTGGGCGAGGTCGAGGATATCGCCCTGGGCGCCCTGTACCTGTGCTCGCCCGCCGCGGACTACGTCACCGGGGATATACTCGGGGTCAACGGCGGCCTGGAACGGCTCAACATGCAGATGCCGCGCGCCTGGGGCGGCATGGGTTGACCGGGGGCGCGCTCGCGGCAATCACCGGTTTTTGTCCACAAATGACCGGCAACAATCCTGTCCGCGGGCGTACACTGGCGGGAACCGCCTGCAATAAAGGAAGGTCGCCATGCCACACCTGTCACAGACGCCGGACGATGTACGCATCACCCCGCGCAACCGTGAGTACCAGGTGGCCGAGTGCCTGGGCCGCGACTGGTTCGACAATCACCCCTTCAAGACCGCCTGGTTCAACGCCATGTCGATAACCTTCCCGCTGGGCGAGAAGTTTTTCATCGACAGCGTGCGCCATTACCTGGAGCGTATCGACGACCCGAAACTGCTGGCGGAGATCAGCGGTTTCTGCGGCCAGGAGGGGTTCCATCGCCGCGAACACCAGCGCTACAACGAAACCCTGTGCGAGGCGCGCGGCTACGACCTGGCGCTCATGGAAGGGCGGCTGGAGGCCAATATCCGCCGCGCCTACAAGGTGATGTCCGCACGCGAGCGCCTGGCCTGCACCGCCGCCATGGAACATATCACCGCGATCCTGGCCGAGTCCGCGCTGAGCGAGGACGAGCCGATGATCGGCAGCGCAGAACCGCCCATGCAGGCGCTCTGGGACTGGCACGCCGCGGAGGAGATGGAGCACAAGGCGGTGGCCTTCGATGTCTACCGCGCCATCGGCGGCAGCGAAAAAATGCGCCGGCGCGCGATGCGCATGTCGACCCTGTTCCTGTTGGTGGACATACTGATGGGCGTGGTGCACATGCTGCGCCGCGACGGCAACCTGTGGAAGCCACGCCTGTGGTGGCAGGGCTGGAAATTCCTGTTCTTCAAGGGCGGCATACTGCGCCGCGTCTGGCCGGCCTACAAGGAATACTACCGCGAGGGTTTCCACCCCTGGCAGCGCGACACGCGCCCGCTGCTGGAAGCCTGGGCCAGCACCCAGTCGGCCGCGGCCAGCACCTGACCGGCGTTAGTCGAAGCGACTGATCACGTCGTCAGCGTAGCGCTTGACGCTGTCGACCTTCTTCTCCAGTTCGTCCGTGTCGCCGTGGTAGAACGGCCAGGGCATGGTCATGATATGGGTGACGCCGGCGTCCTCCAGGCGGCGGTAGCCATCGACGTCCCAGGCGTCCGAGGGCGTGGCCATGATATCGAAGGGCCGGTCCTCGCGCCCGTATTCCCTGCGCCAGCTGCGTATGCGCTCGATGCTCTCGACGATCTCGGCACTGCTCTGCAGGTCGGTGACCCAGCCGTCCCCCAGGCGCGCGGCGCGCTTCATCGCCGGGTCGGAGATGCCGCCGACCCAGATCGGGATGTACTCTGAGGGCGCGGGGTTCATTTCCAGCGCGTCGAAGTCGTAGTACTTGCCGCGATACTCGACCATTTCCCCGCTCCACAGCAGGCGCAGGATTTCCAGCATCTCGTCGGTGCGCTTGCCGCGCGTTTTGAAATCCGCTCCCATCAGCGCGAACTCGTCGCTGGACCAGCCCACGCCGATCGCCGGCGTGACGCGGTTGTCGGAGACGATCGCCGCCGTGCTGATCGCCTTGGCCACGAGGAAGGGATTGCGCATGGGCAGCACGAAAATGTTGTTGGTGAAGCGCAGCCGTTTGGTAATGGTGGCCAGGGCACCGATCATCACCCAGGGGTCAGGCCAGTCGGTAAAGGGCTGCCAGCGGCGGCTGCCGTCCTCCGTATAGGGATAGGGCGTGGAAATTTCCTGCGGGTTGACCACGTGGTCGGAAAACGACATGGCGTGCCAGCCATGGGAATCGGCTACCGGGGCGATGGCAGTCAGGTGCGACACGCTGCTGAATGACGTGGACAAAACAAATTTCATGGGGGGGGTGTCCCGGGTGCGCGAGTCAGAGCCGTGGTTCTTTGGAAATGTTGATCATCTCGCTGGGTTCGACGTAGATGTAGGAGAGGCACTGGCCCTCTTCCTCGTTGAACATGTCCACCACCTCGCCGATCGTGCAGCGCGCCGCATCGTGCACCCTGACCCAGCGGATCTCATGGCAGCCGATACCGGTGAACTGAATACGCTTGTACTGGTTACGCGTGGGCTTGATGGCGGTAAATGACTGTGACTTCGAATCGAAGACGATGTTGTCCTTGTTGTACACGGAAAAACGCGGCACGATGCTGCGTATCTTGTGCGGCAGGTTGTTCTGCAGGCGCAGCTGCAACCCACAGGCATCCTGCATTTCCTTGACCTCGGTCACGGTGAGTACCGCGCTGTTCGCCGGGTCGCCGCTCTCGGCCTCGACGAAGTCCCAGGTGTGATCCTCGTAAAGGATGACCATGCGCCCGTCGCTGGTCATCGCATCGATCTCCGGCTCCTCGTGGGCGGACGCGAGTGGCGCCGCTGTCATCGCCAGCAGCAGGCAGAGCGTGGCAGCGATCCTGACCGGTAGGAACATAGTGGTATCCGCTTGTGTTCGACGTGTGTTGCCTTTTCGCACCTAGAGGGTATCTTCACTGCGAGGCGCAATGCAATACCCGCCGCCCGCGGCGAGCCGGGCTCGTGCGCAAGCGTTTTGACAACAACTCAGCACCGTGAGTTTCATCTCACGGGCAACGGGGAAAGCAGGGTGAAACCCAGGATTCTTTTCGTACACACCGTCTGCCCCTCGCAGTTTTCCGATCTGTGCGAGTACCTCAATGCCAGCGGGCTCGCCCAGGCCTGGTACATGACCACGCCGGGCAACCTGGAACGCAACCGATCGCGCTACCGCAACCTCGTGCCGCTGACGCCGGACGGCAACATGATGGCGGCCAACAAGTACTACTATTCGGGCAAGGTGGAGCGGGCAGGGCGCATCGGCCTGGGACTGCATCGGGCGCTGACCCAGTTCCTGAAGAGACAGCGCATCGACCTCATCGTCGCCCACGGCAGTCTCGGCTCCCCGCACTTTGTCTTCGGCGAGTTCGGCATACCGGTCATCACCTACATCGAGTTCCCCTGCTACGCCGACCACGGCTGGGACCCGAAATACCCGCCCACCGAGGCGCAGCGCCTGATCGACAAGAACATGCAGATGCTGTCCTACTACGAGGTGATCCGCAGCGAACGCACCCTGGTGCCAACCGGGTACGCCAGGGCCATGTTTCCCGACTACCTGCAGGATAAAATTGTCGCGCGCTTCGAGGGTATGGACGCGGACAAGATCGCGCAGCGCGAAGACTGCGGCGTAAACCTGCCGCGGGACCGCCCCACCGTGGGGTTCGCCGCGCGCGACCTGAGCTCGACCAAGGGCCTGGAGAGCTTCATGGCCACGGTGGCCGAACTGCAACAGCGCGCGGCGAATGTGCACTTCGTGATCATCGGCGACCCCGGCGCGACCACCTACGGCTACGAGCAGATATTCCTCGAGCGCAAGTACGGCAAGGACAGCGGGGTGACGTTCATCGAGCACCTGATGCGCAAGTTCAAGGTGGACCGGGAGCAGCTGACGCTGACCGGCAAGCTGCCCTACCCGCGTTTCTCCGACCTGCTGCACCAGGTGGACCTGTTCCTGTACCCGGTCATGTTCGGCAGCGGCAACTGGGGCCTGCTGGAACTGCTCATCCGCGGCAGGCCGGTGGTGGCCGCGCGGCGCTGTTACGTGCCCGAGTTCATCCAGGACGGGGTCAATGGCGTGCTGGTAGACCAGGACAGCCCGGCCGCCTGGGCGGACGCCGTGAGCGCGCTGCTGGCGGACGATCAACAGCGCGCGCGCCTGGGAGACAACGCCCTGGCGGCCGCGCAGGCCTACCTTTTGCCGCAGGCGGCGCAGGACTACCTGGCCTTGTTCGAGGAGGTCATAGGCGAGTATCGACGGGGCTGACCGCCGCCGCAGCCACCCCTGGCGCGCCGCGTTATTCGCCGGGGAAGCGCTCGAAGGTCGGCAGGCCGTCGGGCAGGTAGTGGTAGGGCTGCTTCTCACAGCAATAGAAGGCCATCTCCGGCGCGCCGTAGACGGCCGGGTCATCCAGCGTGCCCGCCTTGAGGATTACCATGTCGGGCAGGGCCGGCGGACGGCTGACCAGGTGCGTGCCGCAGTCGGCGCAGAACTCGCGCGTCACCGGGCTGTCCAGGTCGTCGCGGGCGAACGCCCTGGGCGAACCCTTGCTGTAACTGAAGCCGGGCGCCGGTACGGCCATGGCGACATTGGCCCCGCCGCCGGTGATGTACTGGCATTCGCGGCAGTGGCACAGGCCGCGCATCAGTGGTTCCCCCTGCGCCTCGTAACGCACCGCGCCGCAATAGCAGCCTCCGCTTATCGTCATGGTCGTACTCCCGTTCGTGGTGTCACCGCGCCCCGGCCGCGACAGCGCGACAAGTAGCAAGTCATCCCATCTTAGCGCTTGCGCGCGGGGACGCCAGCGGCGGCGGGAAGCTCGCGGCCGGTTGTGCTATGTTTCCGCCAAACATTACAACATGGTGAACCCGCATGCCCTCCCCACGCATTCTCGTCCTGCCGCTGTTACTGCTGTGCCTGGCCGCCTGCAGTGACGGCAGCGACGGCACGCCACGGCCTGTCCTGCTGCTGGATTTCAGCAGTGCCCCCATCGACCTCGGCGGCACCGGCGCCAGCTACGCGCAGGACGTGCGCTACGGCCCGGCCGAGCGCAACCTGTTCGATATCTACCTGCCCGACTGCGACGGGCCCACGGCGCTGGTCATCTGGATTCACGGCGGCGGCTTCACCGGCGGCGACAAGGACTCCGCCAGCGCCGATTACATCCGCGAGTTCCTGCAGGCCTGTGTCGCCCACGCCGCGATCAACTACACGCTGCTGGACGTGCCTGGCGCGGACCAGGACACCACCCCGGCGGTGAACCAGGGCGGCGTTCTCACCTCGCTGCAGGACGCCGCCCGGGCGCTGCAGTTCATGCGCTATCACCACGCGTCCCTGGGCATCGACCCGCAGCGCGTCGCACTGTACGGCGCCTCCGCCGGCGCCGGCGCCAGCCTGTGGCTGGGCAATCACGACGACCTGGCGGACCCGGGCAACCCCGACCCGGTGCTGCGCGAATCCACCCGCGTCAGCGCCGTCGGCGCACTGGCCACCCAGGCGACCTACGACCTGCTGCTGTGGGAGGACATCCTGCTGCCGATCACCCTGCCCTTCGCCGACCTGCTCGGCGGCACCGACGTGCCGACCATCGCCGCCGGGCTGGGCGCGACCAACTACCTGCTGACGTTTCTCGGCGTCGCCAGCGTGGAGGACATATTCAGCGCGGATAACGCCGCCTACCGCGCCAATGTCGATATGCTCGGCCTGATGGACGCCGGCGACGCGCCGATCTACGTGCACAACTTCGACACCGGCTTCGGCGACCCGCTGAACCTGTTCCTGCACCACGGCGTGCACGCCCTGGCCGTGAAGGCGCGCGCGGACGAGGTGGGCCTGCACAGCGTGGCCTATGTCGACGACGAGGAGTACCTGCTGGCCGACCCCTCCGGGGAGGGCCTGACCTCGTTCCTGTTGCGGCACATCCGCTGACGCCCTGATCCGCCCGGCGCGCAGCGGCGTATCCAACAACAACCAGTGGAGACCAGCATGCCCCACCAGCATTACATCGCCGCCGTCGCACTGCTCGCGGCGAGCCAGGCGACAGCCTGCCCCGACTACCTCGATGTCGAGATGCGCAAGCTGCATTCGCAACAGACCGTCAACCTGTGCGAGGCAGCGGCGGACGGCCCCCTGCTCATCGTCAACACGGCCAGTCACTGTGGCTTCACCTCGCAGTTCGCGGGACTGGAAGCGCTCAACCAGCAGTACAAGGAGCGCGGCCTCACGGTGATCGGTTTCGCCAGCGACGACTTCAAACAGGCGGCGAAGGACGAGGAGACCGCGGCGCAGATCTGTTACGTCAACTACGGCGTCACCTTCACCATGCTGGCGCCCAGCCATGTGCGCGGTGACGAGGCCAACGGCGTGTTCAGCGAACTGGCGCGGCAGGCGCAGGCGCCGGGCTGGAATTTCAACAAGTACGTCGTCGATCGCCAGGGCAGGGTCACCGCCCACTTCGGCAGCCGTACGCGCCCAGATGACGACGACCTGAAAACCGCCATCGAGGAGGTGCTGTAGCCGGCGCCGCGTTCGCGCGCGTCCCGCTGCGGCTCTACGCCATGCATGTCACCGCGGCCAACCGCGACAAGAATCCCAACCCGCAGGGCAAGGGCAACCTGCCCACGCTGCGCGACCTGGGCGACTTCAGCGCCGCCGGCGTGCGACGCAAGACGCCGGTGGAGTTTTTTCGCGACTACTGCGTATCGTCGCTGGTGCTCGCGGCGCGCTTCGATTTTCGCCCGGTCGTGGGCAGGACATATTACCTGTACTCACGGGAACAGGGCTGGATGCTGTCGCTGGTGGCGCCGCAGGAGTGGGGCCAGAACCTGCCCGGAGACTTCGTCGCCGCCTGCGCACTGCGTCCGGACATGACCTGGGAGGTGCGTTTCGACGATCTCGCCGACGCACCGCAGGTCACGGACAAGCTGCAGGCTTTCGTCGACGCCTTTACCAGTGCGCTCCACGAACAGGACGATGTCGCGGCCCACCTGCCGCGTTTCGTCGCCCACCTGCCCTACTACCGTCGCCTGCTGGCCTCCTCCCTGGCTGCGTCGCTGGACCTCTCCTCGCCGCCGCAACAGGCCTTGCGCCAGCTCCTCGACAGCAGCGCGCCACTGCTGCGCCTGCGCGACGCGCCGCGCGACTGATCCTCAGCTCCGCCGCGCCTTTTTGCCGCGCGGCCCGCTCGCTGCAGGCTTTACAGCGGTCGACTGCCGCAACTCCTCCAGCACCTGCAACAACTGCGCGCGCTCCTCGGGAGTCTCGCGGGTGCGCCCGGACAGGTGGCTGGGGTGAATCTCCCGGTCCAGCCAGAACTCCCCGGAAACCTTCCCCGCCTCGGTGGACGCGGCCAGCCACACCGCCGTGTCCGCACCCTCTTCGGGGCTGCGCAACAGGGGGCGCGTCAGGCGGTAGAAGCCCGGCAGGGAACTCTCCACCCCGGGCGTATCGGCCCAGCCCGGGTGCATGGCGTTGACGACGATGCCCGCGTCGGCCCACGCCTGAGCCCACTCCTCGGTAAGAATCATCAAGCCGCGCTTCGCCCGGGCGTAGGCCACCGCGCCCGAGTACTCGCCGCGTTCGGACTGCAGGTCGCGCACGCGGATTTTTTGCGAGTACATACCGCCGGACAACACGTTGACCACGCGCGCGTCGCCGGCCTGCGCCAGCAGGGGTTGCAGGCGCTCGGTGAGAATGTAGGGGCCGAGCAGGAGCAGGGCGAAACTCGCCTCGAAGCCCTCGCTGGTCAGCTGCCGCGGATTGAACAGGGCCCCGGCATTGTTGACCAGCGCGTGCACCGGCTCGCCGGCCTGCAACAGGCGCTCCGCCAGCGCGTGGACCTGCGCCATGATCGACAGGTCGCAGATCTCCACCGCGATGGACGCGTTGCCGCTCTGCCTGGCGATATCCGCGGCCACCGCGGCGGCCTTGTCAGCGTCGCGGGCGACCAGGGTCAGACGTGCGCCCATGTCGGCCAGGCCCTGCGCGGCGGCCAGTCCCAGTCCCGAGGTGGCGCCGGTGATCACGACATGGCTGTCGCCCAGGTACGCGGACACCGGCTTCCAGTGCCGGCGCGAGGCCTTGTACCCCAGGCGGGTGAAACGCCAGATGCCGGGCAGCACCAGCCGGTCGGACAGCGCGACGAGCGCCGATTGCTCGGGCGCGTCGAAATCGTCCTCCAGGGCCGCCTGCAGGCCCCGCATGGTGCTCTTGCCGACGCGCTCCATGGCCGCGGGATACGCCTTGTTCGCCGCCGCCAGGGGCGCCGGGAAGGTGAACTCTGCGATGTAGCGCACGCGGGTGCCGCCGCCCTTGAGCGCGGCGAAGCGGATTTCCTCGCGCGCGGTGAACACCTTCGAATCCACCTCCATGCGCATGCGCGCGCAGGGCTCCAGCTCGACGATACGGTAGTGCAGGGAAAACCCCGCCTTCATGTCGATGCGGTACTCGCTGCCCACGGCGGGGCTGCCCGGGGTCAGCTTGACCCCGCGGGCGACGCCGGGGTCCCATTCCTGGATGCGGGAAAATTCCGCGATGTAGGCGTAGACCTCCCGCAGGGGGCGGTCCACCTCGATCTGCTCGTCGAGCGTCAATGTCTTGTCCATACTCATTCCGCGTTGTCCGGCTGATACACCGGGTGTACGCCCGCGGACCCGGCGCGGTTCACCCGCGCGGCGGGTTCAGGCCATATACGGTAGAATAGAGCCTGCAAACACGCTGGCAAACTCGAGCGAACCCATGAGCGATATCGATATTTCCAGGCTGGACCTGGCCAACCCCTTTGCCTCCGAGGACATCACTCCCCCCTTCAACGCCGAATGGCAGGCGAAACGCCGCGTGGCCGACGCCCTGCGCCAGCTCACCGAGGTGCTGGTGACCAGCTCGCCCTCGGTCGAGCAGATGCACGGGATCGCGGCACAACTGGAGCAGACCGCCGGCGAGTTCCAGAACGCGCCGCGCATCTTCGGCCGCCACGCCTGGGCCGCCAGCGGCGAACACGGCAGCTTCGGCCAGGTTTCCCACGAGCTCAACCCGCTGGCCGGCTGCGCCAACCCGGTGGCGCCGCCGCTGAACATGTGGATCGAGGACGAGGTCGCCTACGGCTCCTGTATCTGCGGCTGGACCTACGAGGGCCCCCCGAACAGCGTGCACGGCGGTGTCGTGTCATCCATCTTCGACCAGTTCCTGGGCATGACGCAGTTCATCGGCAAACGGCCGGGGATGACCGCGTACCTGCACGTCAACTACCACCAGCGCACGCCGCTGAACACCGAACTGCGGCTGGAAGGTCGCTACGACCGGGCGGAGGGGCGCAAGAACTACATCAGCGCCGAGATGTACGCCGACGGGGTGCGCACCGCCAGCGCCGAGGGGCTGTTCGTGCAGCCGCGCGGCGGCATGGAGGGATTGCAGGCGCAAGCGGCGCGCGGCAGCGCCGGCGACTAGCCAGCCCGCAGCGCTACTCCTCGATGCCGCCGCTGTCCGGCGCCGGACGGGCGCGCTGGTTGTAGAGCAGGGTCACCACCCGCTTGCGCTCCTCCTCCGACATGGAGGAGTAGTCCTGGCGCAGCTCGCTGCCCACCGCCATCCCGCGTTGCAGCGCCGGCCGCTGGCTCAACTCGTTGAACCAGCGGCGGAAATACCTGAACTCGTCGATGTCGATGCCCTGCGCCTCCCAACCCTCGACCCAGGGGTAACAGGCCATGTCCGCGATGCTGTAGTGGTCACCGGCCAGGTAGCGCCGGTCGTACAGGCGGTTGTTCAACACCCCGTAAAGGCGGTGCAGTTCATCGTCGAAGCGCTTCAGCGCGTAGGACTGGTCGCCCTGGGAGTCCTTCAGCCGCGCGAAGTGGCCGCGTTCGCCGAACTTCGGCCCCTGGTTGGCCATCTGCCACATCAGCCACTGGCAGACCTCCCAGCGCTGCCGCGGTGTGTCGCCGCCGAACCTGCCGCACTTGTCGGCGATATAGAGCATGCAGGCCCCCGATTCGAACACCGACAGGGGCCCGCCGCCGTCCGCGGGCTGGTGATCGACAATCGCCGGCATGCGGTTGTTCGGGCTGATGCGCAGGAAGTCCTCCTCGAACTGCGCGCCGCGGCCGATTTCACAGTACACCACGTTGTAGTCGACCCCACTCTCCTCCAGCTGGATGGTCAGTTTCTTGCCGTTGGGGGTGGGCCAGTAGTGGACGTCGATCATGCGCTTCCTCGCTGCCTCGGTTTGCCGAGCCCGTACTATAGACCAACTGCTGCGCTCAGAAGTTGTAGGCCAGCGTGACGCCCAGGGTGCGCGGGTTCAACTGGCGGCGCACCCAGACCAGGCCGCTCTCCATCGAGCCGCCGTTGACGTAGTCCGGCACGCTGCCGCGGCGCTCGGTTTTCAGTTGCGCGGATTCATCGAAGACATTCTTCACCCAGACGCTGGCGTCCCAGCGACCCGCCGCCTCGCGCAGGCCCAGGAACAGGTCCAGTGCGAGATAGCTGTCCAGGTCCTCGCCCTCGCTGGTGGAGTAGTACTCGCTCTCGGCATTGAACAGGCCGCGCAGGTACCACTCGCTGTCCAGGTGACCCAGCGGACGCGTGTACTCGCTGTTGATATTGCCCGACCACTCGGGCAGCTGCCCGGCGCGCTCGCCGTTGAGATCGCAGGTGTTGTAATCGAACACGGCGTCACCCAGGGGCTGGTCGGAGCTGCAGGCGGTGTCCTGCGCATCGGTCAACTCGGCCTGGTTGTAGCTCAGCGCCGCGCCCAGGCGCCAGTGCTGCGACAGCAGCACCGTGACATCCATATCCACGCCGTAGGACTCGGCCTCGTCCACGTTGACCACCGGCGAGGCGAGACTGACATCGCCCTCCGGGTTGCGGAACTCCACGGACTCGGCCTGGTACTGGAAGTCCGAGTAAACCTGGTAGTAGACCGCGGCGTTGAACAGGCCACGGCCCGCGAGGATATCCCACTTGAAGCCCAGCTCGATGTTGTCGCTGTCCTCGGCGTCGAAGGCGCCGAATACCGGCGGCTGCGGCAGTCCGGACACATTGGCCGCGCCGCGCCGCCAGCCGCGGTCGTAGCTGGCGTAGGCCATGAAGTCGTCGCGCAAGCGGTACTGGTATTTCAGGGTGCCGGTGAACGCGTCGTCGGACAGGTCCTGGTCCCCGGGCAGGATGCCCTCGAATTCGGCAGTGGTCGGCGGGCCGAGGCTACCGTCCTCGTTGACGATGTAGAAATTGTTGGTGAAAGTCTGTTGCGCGCTGGTCTGTTCGTCGTTGTAGCGCAGTCCGACGGTGAGGGAGCCGTTCTCGCTCAGGTGAATCGTGTTATGGGAAAACAACGCCCAGACCTCGCCACTGATCAGCGCAGGGCCGGTGGTCTCGACCAGCAGGGTCAGCCCCGGCGCCAGGGCGCGGTAGGTGTCGGCGAAAACCGGGGTCGTCGAATCCGAGTCCTGGTAGAACACGCCGGCGGTCCAGTCCCAGACGTCGTTGCCCTGGGAGGCCAGGCGCAGTTCGTAGTTCTCCAGTCCGGTGACCTTGGAGATCACGGTCTGCTCGCTGCCCTGCACGGGCGAGGCGTCGTCGTCCCAGTAGCGGGTGATCGTGTTGTCCTGGCTGCTGGCCACCAGGGTCGCCACCCAGTCATTGCTGAAGTTGTAGTTCAGCTCGGCGATGGTGTAGTCGCTCTCGTTCTTCAGCTTCGAGGAGAAGTCCGCCACGGCGACGCGGTCGTCGAATTCGATGCCATTGCCCTTGACCACCGGGTCGATATCGAACTTGTCCTCGATATCGTGGTAGGACACGCGCAGGTTCAGGCGGTCGTTGGGCTCCCACAGCAGGGTGGCGCGCCAGGCGGTGGTCTCGTTCTCGTTCTGCCGGTCCAGCGTAAGGTTCTCTACATCGCTGTCCTCGTTGCTGTCGTAGAGGCCGGCGACGCGCAGGGCCAGCTCGTTCTCCACCAGGGGCACGGACAGCCCCAGCTGCGTATTCGAACCGTCGTGTTCGGTGAAGCTCTGGCGGATGGACGCCTCCACCTCGCGCACATTGGGATCGCGGGTGCGCACGGTGAGTGCGCCGGCCGGCGATGTGCGCCCGTACAGCGTACCCTGGGGTCCGCGCAGCAGTTCCACCTGCTGCAGGTCGTACAGCCCGCTGAACAGGCCGCGTTGCTGGTCGATATAGGCGCCGTCGACATAGGTCGTCACGCGCGGCGAGATCGGTGCGTTGAGGTCTGTGCCCAGCCCGCGAGTGGCGATGTCGGCATCGAAGCCGCTGCCCTCGATCGCCAGCCCCGAGGTCAGTTTGTCCAGGTCGGTCAGCCCGAAGCTGGCGGAATCGGCAATCTGTGCGCCGCTGAGCACGTTGAGCGTCATCGGCGTGTCGGCGAGGGTCTCAACACGTTTCTGCGCTGTAACGATCACCTCCTCGAGCACCAGCGGGTTGTCCCGGGCGGCCGCGGGCGCTCCGCAGGCCAGAATTAATATAGTTGCGGCTATGTTTTTTTGCGTGCTACAAGACATCGGGCTCACCTTGTTGTTATGACGGGTAGATATGTCGGCGCTGCACCCGGACTGCACGCCGGGCATCGCACAGGCTAGAGGCTCCCGCGGGCCAAGTCAAAGCCGCGGCGCGCGTCGCCGGTGTGACCTGGCGCACAGAGTCGACGCGGCGACAGGGGCGCCGGCAGGGGCGAGGATATATACTGGCGCAAACCCTTGGAGCCACCACCCCCACATGGACAGGGAACTGCCGCCACCCGTGGATATGCCGCGCCTCTCGCCCTACCCCGGCGCGGAGCCCGCTGCGCCGCTGCGCCAGTCTACCCGTGCGCGACTGTTCGGCATCACCTTCCTCGTCGCCCTGGCCCTGGGGCTGCTGCTGACCCTGCTGCAGCCCGCCCTGTACCGCGCCAGCGCCACGGTGTTGATGAGCGCGCCGGCGGACATCGACGACGACGCGCAAAACGCGGACATCCAGAGCGTCGCCATCCAGCGGCGCATCCTGCTGGGCGGCGAGGTCACCGCGGCGCTGCTGCAGGCCATGGGCCCGGGCACGCCGCAGCATGTCGACGCCAGCTACCTCAGGCAGGTACTGCGCGTGGACCCGGTCGCCGATACCAACCTGGTGGAGATGAGCGCCCAGGGGGAAGACGGCGACCTCCTGCCCGCCCTGGTCGACACCTGGATAGACGTCTACCTGGAGGTGCGCGCCGCCGAAATCGCGCGCAGCCAGGCGCAGACCGAGGAGCGCGTGCAGGGCCAGTTGAGCGGCCTGGAAGCGCGCCTGGAAGCGGCGCGCGACGCCCTGGCGGACTACCGCCAGGAGCACGACATCTCCTCCGCAGAGCGGCAGGAAAACGAGGTGGTGGCGCGCCTGGAGGGCCTGAACACGGCGCGCAACAAGGCGCTGGAGAACGAGGTGACCGCCAGGGCATACCTGCAGACCCTGGAGCGGGCGATCGCCGGGGGCAAGAAGGTGGTGCCGGTGAGCGAGCGCGACGGCGTCGCGGCGATGGAGCGCGAATTGAGCCAGTTGAAGCAGACCCTGGCCAACCTGAGCAAGAACTACACCATGGAATACATCCGGCGCCAGCCGCGCTTCCGCGACATCCCGGATCGCATCGCGCAACTGGAGGGCGACCTCGCCGAGGTCTACGACCAGGGGCAGGCGATCGAGCTGGCGGCGGCGCAACAGCGCTACGCCGCCGCCCGCCAGGCCGCGCAGGAGTTACAGGCGCAGCTGGACGCGCACGAGCAGGAAGCGGCGCGTTTTACCTCGATCTACGCCCGGCACCAGGCCCTGGTCGAGGACCTGGCGCGCCTGGAGGAACTGAACCGGCAGACCCAGTCGCGGCTGGTCGAGGTGCAGGTCAACGCCGCCGACAGGTACCCGCAGGTGTCGGTCATCGACCGTCCCGGTGCACACAGCACCCGGCTGGGACCTGACTACCGCCTCTGGCTCGGCGGCACGCTCGCCGCCGCGCTGTTGCTGGCGGTACTCGCGGTGTGGCTGTACGGCTTTCTCGGGCCGCGCCGGCAACCGGCCTACGTCACCCTGTCCGGTGTGCATATGTACCCGGCCGAGGCCGCCGGGCAGATCGCCCAGGCGCCGCTGGCCGGCCAGGCGCTGGGCCATGCCGGCACGCCGCTGCTCGACGATGCCGCGGCGCCGGCGGGCGATCACGATGAACAGGACAACAACAGCGACACGGCGCAGGACGATGCAGAACCGCCACGGGGCTGAGCGGCGGCGCCGGTAAATATGCAGCCACGGGGTTTCCTGCTATGGTCTGCGCTACGCGGGGCACGCACCGGCTGTATGCTGTACGCCGGGGACAGGCGTCACCGCCCAATAAGGAGAAAAGATGTCTGACGTTGTATTCAAGGTGCCCAACCATCTGCGCCGGGGCAATGTAAAACACAATCAACTGGAATCGGTAAACCAGGGCGTCGCGCTGATCAAGCTGATGGCGCGCGAGTTCGGCCTGCAGGACCTGGGCCAGTCGCGGGTGCTGGACATGGGCTGCGGCTGCAAGCTGGTGCAGGCTTTCAAGCAGGAGGACCTGCCGCTGGGCGAGTACGTCGGCGTCGACGTCTTCCCCGACCTGATCGAGTTCCTGCAAAACGAGGTGGACGACCCGCGCTTTCACTTCCAGTACCTGAACAGCCACAACGCGATGTACAACCCCGAGGGGGAGCCGCTGAGCGAAAACACCCGGCTGCAGCTGGACGAGGAGAGTTTCGACATCATCTGCCTGTTCTCCGTGTTCACGCACCTGGCGCCGCACGACTACGTCGCCATGCTGAAGATGCTCAGGCGCTACGTGAAACCCGGCGGGCGCATCATCTTCAGCCTGTTCCTGAACGAGGCCACCGAGGGCGGCCACGCGTTCTGGGACGGCGTGGTCAGGGACTGGACGGAAAACCAGGAAAAGATCTTCGGCGGCAAGGACGAGTTCATCGAATCGGTGCAGGACGACGAACCGGTGGACTTTCTCGACTGGGACCCCAGCCAGCCGCTCAAGTGGGCCATCTACTCGCGCAAGAACGCGCTGCGCCTGGTGGAGGGCACCGGCTGGGAGGTCGAGTCCCTCAACGATCCCGTCGATATCATCCAGCACTACATGATCTGCCGGCCGATCTAGCCGGCGCGAGGGTTCGCCGTGAGCATACTGCGCAGGACGTTGCTGTTTCTACTACTGGCATGCCTGGCGCTGGTCGCGGCCTTCGATATCTGGGGCTTCGCCACGCTGGGCAGTCTCACCCCGGCGCAGGACCCGCTGCGCGACCCCGACGCCAACCGCGTGGTCATGGTCTTCGGCGCCAGCGGCTCGGTGGGCGACGGCCTGCTCAAGGCCGCCATGGAGGACCCGCGCGTGCAGACGATTCACGTGGTCACGCGCAGCACCTCGCCGCGTATCGACGCCGGCGCCGCGACGGGCCGGCTGCAACTGCACATGCACCGGGACTTCACCGACTACGCACCCCTCGCCGCCGTGCTCGGCGAGGTCAACACGGTGCTGTGGGCGCTGGGCACCTCGTCACTGAACGTCGACGACGCCTCCTATACCCGCATCCACGTGGACTTTCCCGTCGCCTTTGTGCGCGCCTGGCTGGCCCGACGCACGCACGGCCCCATGTCCTTCCACAACGTCACCGGCATGGGCACCGACCCCGAGGGCGGCCAGTACTGGGCGCGGGAAAAGGGCCGCGCGGAGCGCGAACTGGCGCAACTGGCGGCGCCCACAGACCTGCGTACCTACAGCTACCGCTCCGCCTATATCCGCCCCACCCGCGAGCGCGCCGGCGCCCTCGCCTATTTCGGAGAGATGCTGCTGACACCCGGCTACCTGGTCATCCCCGGCCGCGACCTGGGCCGCGCCATGCTGGAGATCAGCGCGCGTGTCGACGAACTGCCCAACGGCACCCTGATCGACAACCGCGACAGCATCGAGTACGCGGCGGCCTACCGGCAGTGATCGATCCCGCGGGTTTGCTCATGGGCGCGGAAGCGCACGGTTACAATTGGCGCGCAGTTTCCAGCATAATGACGCCCTCGCCGAGGAGGTCTTCGCAGTGACCAGAACAACGCTCCCGCTCGTCGCCTGCCTGGCCCTGCTGGCGCTGGCCACCCTGCCGCTGGGAGGCTGCACCTGCGGTTTCGATTGCAGCAGTGACGACGACGATGACAACAGCCCGGCGCTGCTCAGCCTGGGGGTTTCCGACGCCCTGCCCGAGGACCTGTCCGAGGTCTTCATCCAGGTGGAGAGCATCACCCTGCGCGGCACGCAGGGCGATGTCACCGTCGACACCTTCAGCGTCGACGAGCTGGACGCGGTGGACGAGCCCTACATCCGCGTCGACCTGCTGGACTACCCGGGTCTGCAGCAACTGATCGTGTTCAGCGACCAGGCCGTCGAGCCCGGCCGTTACAGCGAGCTCTTCCTCGAAATCAGCGCCAGCGATTTCAACGACTCCACTGTGCTGGAACGCGACAGCGGCGCAACGAAGCGCCTGCGGGTGGACGGGGACGGGCTGACCCTGCCCGGCATGACCCTGGCCGGCGGCGAGGACGCCACCTACACCGTCGAGTTCGAGCTGGCGCGCGCGCTGAGCTACGTGGAAGACGACGACAGCTACCTGCTGTCCGAGGAGGGCATACGCGTGGTAAACAACAGCGACAGCGCCAGCCTGGTGGGCACGGTGGACGAGGCGCTGTTCGACGCCAGCCCCGACTGCGACGGCAAGAGCGAACCCACAGAAGGCAACCGCGTCTACCTCTACCAGGGCCACGACCTGGATGCGCAGGACCTGGCGGACGTGTTCAACGACGACAGCAGCACCAGCGTGCCGGAGGGTGCGCTGGCGCCCTTCGCCGTCGACACCGTGCGCGAGAATGCCGGTCGCGGCACCTGGGAGTACTACTTCGGCTTCCTCCCCGCCGGCGACTACACCCTGGCTTTCACCTGCGACAGCGCCGGCGACGAGGCGCAGGACTACGACGGCCTGGACATCCCCCTGCCCACGGGCCAGCGCTACCAGGTCAGCCTGTCGGCCGGCACACAGACGGACTGCGACCTGGTCAGCGACCTGGACAGCGAGGATGACAGCTGCTGAACAGCCGGGGACGCGCGCCACTGTCAGCGCCACCTGCGCCACTGGCCACTAACCACTATAGCCACCAGCCACTAACTACAGGAGCCCCTGAGCGCTCGCGCCGGTCACCGCCCGGTGCAGCGGCACGATTGTACTTGCCACGGTTTTGCAGTAGGTTTAGCGCAGGTTTTGGGTGGGCAACCATGCAAACGATCCTGCGACTCGACCTGGCCGGGCAGCCGCGCGGCTGGATTACACTGCACGAGGCGATCACCGCGTACGCCAGGGGTGACGTCGTCTACGGTATCGGCGACACCCTGCCCCCGGTGTTCGGCGGCCGCCAGCGCAGCGGCGAACGCTCGCGCATGGACCTGCAACCGATCGTCGCCATCCAGGGCAGGATCGTGCAGGGCTTCACGCCGCCGCTGTGCAACCGCACCCTGTTCCGCCGCGACGATCACCGCTGCCTGTACTGCGGTCACCGCTTCTGCCGCGCCGAACTGACCCGCGACCACGTCTTGCCCACCTCCCGTGGCGGCACGGATCGCTGGGAAAATGTTGTCGCCGCGTGCAAGCGCTGCAACTGGCAGAAAGACAATCGCACCCCGGAAGAGGCGCACATGCCGCTGCTGGCCATCCCGTTCCGCCCCAATCCCTGGGAGTGGCACTTCCTGGCCAAGGATCGCATCCTGGCCGACCAGATGGATTACCTGTCCCAGCGCTTCCGCGCCGAGCGCGACTGGGCCGCCTGAAATCCCGCGGCTATAATCCCGCGTAGGCCGCGCTCCGCGCGCAGGATCACTTGCCCGCAGAGGAATAACACTTGTCCAGCGAAAATCTCGACGCCGTCCAGACCATGATGCGCCAGATGGCGCAGTCCGTTATCGGCCAGGAAGAGGTCGTGCGCACCCTCACGCTGGCGCTGCTGTGCAACGGCAACGTGCTGCTGGAGGGGCTGCCGGGCACGGCCAAGACGCGGTCCATCAAGACCCTGGCCCGCGTCCTGCAGTCCGGGCTGGGACGCATCCAGTTCACCCCCGACCTGCTGCCCTCGGACGTCACCGGCAACGAGATCTACCAGGACAACCAGGGCGAGTCGGCACTGGTGTTCCAGCCCGGCCCGATCTTCAACGAGCTGGTGCTGGCGGACGAGATCAACCGCGCCCCGGCCAAGGTGCAGGCCGCCCTGCTGGAGGCGATGGAGGAACGGCAGGTGACGGTCGCCGGCAAGACCTACCCGCTGCCCGAGCTGTTCATGGTGCTGGCCACGCAGAACCCCATCGAGCAGGAGGGCACCTACCCCCTGCCCGAGGCGCAGATGGACCGCTTCCTGATGAAAATCGCCGTCGACTACCCGGATGACCAGGCCGAGCTGTCCATCGTGCGCCTGCTGCAATCCGAGGAGACGCAGGCGGCGCCGCCGGCGCAGCCCATCGCCCAGGCGCATATCTTCGCCGCGCGCGCGGACATCCAGCAGATGCAGCTGGCCGCGCCCGTGGAGCAGTACATCGTCGATCTGGTGATCGCCACGCGCGCGGCCGAACGCTACGGCGACAGGCTGGGGCAATGGATCGACACCGGCTCCAGCCCGCGCGCCAGTATCGCCCTGCACCGCGCCAGCCGCGCCAGCGCCTGGCTGGACGGACGCCCCGACGTGACCCCCGAGGACGTGCGCTCGGTGGTGCACGCGGTACTGCGCCACCGGCTGATCTTGAGTTACGACGCCCTCGCCGACAAGGTCAGCGCCGACGCCGTAATCGACGAGATCATCGCCCAGGTGGCCGTGGGCTAGCGTGGCGACCGCGGCCGACGAGAACGTCTACACCAGCCTGCGTTCCCTGGTGCGCTTGCGCTACACCGCGCAGGGCTTCAACTACCTGCCGCAGCAGCCGCTGCGCTCGCTGCTCAGCGGCCGCAAGCGCTCGCGCCTGCGCGGTCGCGGCCTGGACTTCGACGAGCTGCGCCACTACCAGCCCGGCGACGACATCCGCAACATGGACTGGCGCGTCACCAACCGCACCGGCAAGCCCCATGTGCGCGTGTACACGGAAGAGCGCGACCGCCCGGTGGTCGCCGTGGTCGACCAGCGCCTGGCCATGTTCTTCGGCAGCCGCAGCAAGATGAAATCCGTGGTCGCCGCCGAGGTCGCGGCCATCACCGCGTGGCGTGTGCTGTCGGTGGGGGATCGCATCGGCGCCATCCTGTTCAACGACGAGCGCCTGGTGGAAGTGCGGCCGACGCGCAACCCGAAGCGTGTCATGGGCTGGCTGGGCGACCTGGCGCACATGAACAACGCGCTGTCCGTGGCGCCGGGGCACAGCAGCAATCCCGCGGCGCTGGCCGACGCCCTGCGCACCCTGGAGCGCACCATCGGCCACGACTACCTGGTGGTGCTCATCTCCGACTTCTTCGGCTGGAACGAGGCGACGCTGGCCGCCATCCGCCGCATCGGCCGGCACAACGACATCATCTGTTCCCTGGTCTTCGACCCGCTGGAGCGCGACATCTCCAGCGCGGAAAAACTGGTGGTCAGCGACGGCCGCTACCAACTGGAGATAGACCCGGTGAACCAGGGGCTGGGGGAGAAATTCGAGGCGAGCTTCGAAAGTTCCATGGCGCGGGTGCAGGCGGAACTGCGTCGACACCAGGTACCGGTGCTGCCCATCGATACCGTGACGCCATCGGTGGAGCAGCTGCGCGAAAAGCTCGGCGGGGAGCGGCCGCCGCGGTGAGCGCGCCAGAACTGCCGGAGATCTTCGGCAACTACGTACTGGGCGAGGCCTTCGTCGAGGTCACCGCACCGGCGGCGGTGAGCTGGTTGCCGCAGACCGCCGGCTGGGCCTGGCTGGGCGTGGCCCTGGGCCTGTTACTGCTGCGCCTGGGCTGGCGCCGCCTGCGCCGCTGGTACCGCGACCGCTACCGCCGCGAGGCCCGCGCCAGGCTGCGCGCGCTGGGCGCCGAGCCCGACGAACGCTGGCTGGCGGAGCTGAACCGGCTGCTCAAGCTGACCGCCCTGGCCGGCTATTCCCGCGAACAGGTGGCGCGCCTGTGCGGGCGCGACTGGGTGCGCTTTCTCAACGCATGCTGTCCGCAGGCGCCCTTCTCCGCCGCGCAGTGCGAGTTGCTGTCCAGCGGTGTGTACCTGCGCGCGGTGCCGGAGCGGGAACAGGCCGGCGCGCTGCTGCAGGCCAGCCTCGACTGGGTGGCGCAACACGAGGCACCGGCGGATGCTTGAGCTGGGACAGCCCTGGGCGCTGCTGTTGCTGGCCCTGCCGCTGCTGATGCGCCTGCTGCCGCCCTACCGGGAGAGCCGCGACTCGGTCAAGGTGCCGTTCTTCGACAAACTGGTGGAACTGTCCGAGGAGCGCCCGCAGAGCGGCGCCATGATCCTGCAGCGCGATCGCGCACAGCGCTTCCTGGTCGGCTTCATGTGGCTGTGCCTGGTGCTGGCCGCCGCGCAACCCCGGTGGCTGGGCGCCGCGGTGGAGCAGGAAAAATCCGGGCGCGACCTGATGGTCGCGGTGGACCTGTCCGGCTCCATGCAGGCGCGCGACTTCTCCCTGCCGGGCGGTGAGCTGCTCGATCGCCTGCAGGCGGTCAAGCAGGTGCTGCGGGAGCTGGCGCGGCAGCGCGAATCCGACCGCCTGGGATTGATCGTGTTCGGCGACGCCGCCTACCTGCAGACGCCGTTCAGCGACGACCACGCGGTGTGGACACAACTGCTGGAGGAGACCGAGATCGGCATGGCCGGGCAGAGCACGGTGTTCGGCGACGCCATCGGCCTGGCCATCAAGCTGTTCCGCGAGAGCGACTCGGACAACCGCGTGCTGATCATGCTCACCGACGGCAACGACACCGGCAGCCGCGTACCGCCGGTAGACGCCGCCAGGGTGGCCGCGGCGCACGACATCCGCATCTACACCATTGCCATCGGCGATCCCACGTCCGTCGGCGAGGAAGCCCTGGACCTGGAGACCATCGAGCGTGTCTCGCGCGTCACCGGCGGGCAACATTACCAGGCGCTGGACCAGCGACAGTTGCAGCGCGCCTACCAGGCCATCGACGAGCTGGAACCGCAACTGTACGAGACCGTGAGCTACCGCCCGCGCCAGCCATTGCACTGGCTGCCGGTGGGTGTCGCGGTCCTGCTGTACACCCTGTACCACTCGCTGGCGACCTGGCGCACGTGGCGCGCGCTGGCGCGCCAGGAGGCCGCCGATGCCGCCTGAGCTGGCCGCCCTGGAGCATTTCCACTTCCTGCGCCCGGCCTGGGCGCTGTTGCTGCTGCCGTGGATCGCCGTGGGCGTGGTGCGGCGCCGACAGCAGGCCAGGCGCGACATGTTCGGCGGCATCATAGCGCCGCACCTGCTCGAGCACCTGCGCCTGCAGCGTTTCGACTCGCGCTGGTTCAACCCGTCCACGGTGAGCACGGTGTTGATGCTAATACTGCTGCTGATGCTGATGGGACCGTCCTGGCGGCAACAGCCCTCGCCGCTGCACGAGGACGAGGCGGCCATGGTGATCCTGCTGGACGCCTCCGCGTCCATGCAGCAGCGCGACGTGCAACCGAGCCGGCTGGCGCGGGCGAAACAGAAGGTCGCGGACCTGCTCGCCCTGAACCCGCAGCGCAAGGCCGCCCTGGTGGTCTACGCCGGCAGCGCGCACACCGTACTGCCGCTGACCGCGGACCGCGATATTCTCAACCAGTACCTGGCGGCGATCACGCCACAGATCATGCCGCGCAGCGGCAAGTTCCCCGAGTACGCCCTGGCGCGGGTCGACGCCATCCTGCGCCAGAGCAGCGCCCCGGCAACCGTGGTGCTGTTCAGCGACGGCAGCGGCGGCGCCAGCGCCGCGGCCTTCGCCGACTGGTTCGGCGCGCGCCAGCACCAGCTGGTCGTGGTGGGGGTGGGCAGCGAGCAGGTCGCCGCGGGCCAGGCGCCGCTGGAACGCGCGGCGCTGGAAAAGCTGGCCGACTCGGCCGGCGGCCACTACATCGAGCTGAGCGTGGACGAGAGCGACATGCGCCGCGTGGAGCGCCGTGTCGACAGCCACTACATTATCGTCGAGGACGCCGCCCTGCCCTGGCTGGACAGCGGCTACCCGCTGATCTTCCCGGCGCTGGCGCTGTTCCTGCTGTGGTTCCGCCGCGGCTGGACCCTGACCTGGTGCTGCCTGGTATTGCCGCTGTCCCTGCCTCTCGCCCCTGCCCCGGCGCACGCCGCGCCTCAGCCGGCCGCACCTCAACCGGCCACACCTCAGCCGGCCACTCTCCCAGCGGCTGACCAGCGCGCCCTGCAGTGGTTTGCGGACCTGTGGCTGAGCGGCGACCAGCAGGGGCGCCTGCTCATGCAACTGGGGAAGTACCACGCCGCCGCCGCGCATTTCGACGACCCGCTGTGGCAGGGCATGGCCTATTACTACGCCGAGGAGTTCATGCTCGCGGCCGAGTACTTCTCGCGCGTGGACAGTGACGACGCGCTGTTCAACGAGGCCAACGCCCGCGCCCAGGCGCGCGACTACGTGCGCGCCGTGCGCCGCTACGACCGCCTGCTGGCGCAAAACCCCGACTATCCCGGCGCCGCGGGCAACCGCGCCATCGTCCAGGCCATCATCGACGATATAAACCGGCTCAGCGCGAGCCAGCAACAGGAACAGGGCGTGAGCGGCGAGGACCGGGAAGCGGGCGGCGACGAGGCCGTTCCCGCCCAGGGCGCCGACGAGCTGAGCTGGGAGAAGGCCGAGCTGCAACAGCTGCGCGCCGAGGACATCCTGCAGGACCCGGCCACCGCCGAGATGTGGCTGCGCGGGGTGCAGCAGGATCCCTCGAATTTTCTCGCCATCAAGTTCGGCATGCAGCTACAGCGCGATGACGAAGGGGGCGCGCCGTGAGGCGGCTGGCGCTGGCCCTGTGCCTGCTCGCGCTGCTTTGCCCCGCGGCGGCGGCCACCACGCTGCGCGAGCTGCAACAGCAGGGGCACCTGGAGGTGCGCAGCGAGATCCAGGCCAGCGACCCCCTGGTGCCGGGACAGCGCGCGCGGCTGATCCTGGAAATTTCCGTCGACACCTGGTTTACCGGCGGCACACGTATCGCCCTGCCGGAGGTGCCCGGCCTGGTGCTGTTGCAGACCGAGCAGTTCGCCAGCAATGCCAGCGCTACCCGGAACGGCCAGACCTGGGTCGTTCAGCGCTGGGCCATCGACGTCTACCCGCAGCGCCCCGGGCGCTTCACCATCCCGCCGCTGCGCCTGCGTCTGCAGGTCAACGGCGGTGGGGCGGGCGACGTGGCCGGGGAGTTGTTCAGCCCGCCGGCGAACCTGCAGGCGACACTGCCGGCGGCACTGGAACCGCTGGAGAGCTGGGTGGCGGCGCCGGCGTTCAGCGTCACCCAGCGCTTCGACCGGGACCTGGAGGGCCTGCAGGTCGGGGACGCCTTCGAGCGCCGGATCGAATTCGAGGCCGCGGACGTCATGGCGATGATGCTGCCGACGGTGGCGGCGCGCGATATCGAAGGGCTGGCCGCGTACCCGGCGCCGCCGGTGCTGGAAGACAGCAACAACCGCGGGCAGATGCGCGCCGCGCGCAGCCGCAGCATCAGTTACGTCATGCAGGCGCCGGGTGACTACGAGTTGCCGGCGCTGCGCTTTGCCTGGTGGGACACGCGCGATGCGACGCTCAGGGAAGTGGAACTGCCGGCGATACGCTTCAGCGTCGGCGCTGTCGCCGCGCGCACCGGGGCACACGCGACGCCGCGCGTCGACGGCCGCGCCGCGATCACCGCGCTGGCCGCTGCGCTCGTCGTGGCCTTAGTGCTGCGCCTGGCCACGCGCTACCTGCCCCTGTCGCGCATGCTCGCCGCCACGCGCGCTGCGGCCCACTGGCTGGCGGCGCTGCGCCGCCCGGCGCTGCCGCCGCGACTCAACCCCGGTAATAGGAACGCGGAGTAAACGGCAGCGCGGTGACCGTGGCCGGCACGAGCTTGTCGCGCACGGACACGTTCAGGGAGGTACCCGGCTGGGCGCTGTCGCGCTCGACGAAGGCCATGGCGATCGGACCGCCGACCGTGGCGCCGTAACCGGCCGAACACACACTGCCCACCTCGCGGCCCGCGCCGTCCAGCACCGGCTGCCCCTCGCGCATGGGCCGCTTGCCATCGCCCCTGAGGCCGACGCGGCGCAGCGCGCTGCCGCGCTCCATCAGCCCAAAGATCACGTCGGCGCCGGGAAAGCCTCCGGCGCGTGCGCCGTCGGCGCGGCGCACCTTGCTGATGGACCACACCAGGCCCGCCTGCACCGGGTCGATATCCGGGCTCAGCTCGTGGCCGTACAGGCACAGGCCGGCCTCCAGGCGCAGCGAATCGCGCGCGCCCAGGCCGATCGGCGCCACCGCGTCGAAGGACAGCAGGCGGCGCGCCAGGTCCTCGGCCGCGTGCGCCGGCAGGGAAATCTCGAAACCGTCCTCGCCGGTGTAACCGGAACTGGTCACGTAGGCCGCCACGCCGCCGATCTCCACCGACATACCGTGCATGAAGGTGAGCCCGGCCGCCGGCGCGCACAGCTGCGCCATGACCTCGCGCGCGGCCGGGCCCTGCAGCGCCAGCAGCGCCTGTTCCTCCAGTACCGTGAGGGTCTGCCCCGCCAGGTGCGCGCGCAGGTGCGCGATGTCCTGCTCCTTGCAGGCCGCGTTCACCACCAGGAAAAACCTGTCCTGTCCCCAGCGCGTGATGATCAGGTCGTCGAGCACGCCGCCGCTGTCGTTGGTGAGCAGCGCGTAGGTCTGGCAGTTGTCGTCCAGCCCCTGGATATCCACCGGCACCAGCGACTCCAGCAGCGCCGCACTGCCCTCGCCCTCGATCACCACCTGGCCCATGTGGGAGACATCGAACAGGCCCGCGCGGGAACGGGTGTGAAGGTGCTCCTTGATGATGCCGTCGGCGTACTGCACCGGCATGTCGTACCCGGCGAAGGGCACCATGCGCGCGCCCAGTTCGCGATGCAGGGAATCCAGGGGAGTGTGCAGGAGGCTCATGCGCTTTCCTTATTGGCCGTGTGGAAAAGCCCGCCACTCTAACCACAGCGGCCGAATCGCGCAAGGACGGGCGGCTTGCCCGCGCCGGCCCAGCGGCGATAATGACCGACGGGTTACCCGGGAGCGATACCTTGCCAGACAAGCACTGCACCATCAGCCTGATCGGCATGCCCGGCTGCGGCAAGAGCAGTGTGGGCGTATTGCTGGCTAAACTCACGGGCCTGCGTTTCATCGACAGCGACCTGGATATCCAGCGGCGCGAGGGCGCGACCCTGCAGCAGATCATCGAGCGCAGTGACTATCACTACCTGCGGCGGGTGGAGGAACAGGTGTTGCTGGAACTCGCCCTGGACGACGCGGTGCTGGCCACTGGCGGCAGCGCGGTGTACAGCGCGGCGGCCATGCAGCGGCTCGCCGCGGCGGGGCCGCTGGTGTATATCGAGGTCCAGCCCGAGCTGTTGCGCGAGCGCATCCGGCGCGCACCGCCGCGGGGCATCGCCGGCGACCCCGCACAATCCTTCGCCGACATGTTCGCGGAGCGCACCGCGCTGTACCGCCGCCACGCCACCCTGACCCTCGACGCGGGCCGGGACACGCCGGAGGACATCGCGCTGCGCATTCAACGACGCCTGGGCCAGACCTGTCCGTAAGTGCCAACCGGACGCGTCCGCACAGGCAACGGACACGACAGCGCGATGGTCGGCAGCGTCACAGCCGCCTGTTCCCGGGCCGCGGTGTTACTGGCACCAATTTTGCTGCTGTTGTTTTACGGCGGCCCGCGCTCCCGGTGCCGGTCTACAACGGCAGGTGAAGACCCGTACAGGGACGTCGGCCAGGGCGCAGGGACGCGCCGCAAGGGAGCGCGGGCCGCCGGTCAAATTACCTGTCTTATTTGAGGAAAACTGACAAAACTATTTCGTTGTTCGGCACAATGTTTTTTGCTTAACTCCCCCCTGACGGCGCCTGAAAAAGACGCCGCGTCGTGATGCGTATACGTGCGGCACAATTCGTATATAAGTCATCGGGAGGTGATTTATGGGACAGCGAAACCAGGAACCCCCTGCGGCGGAAGCGCTGGAGGACCTGTTCGAGACAACTCTGGGCGACCTGCCCGACGAACTGATGCAGGACGACCTGACGCCCGTGTCTTCGGAGAAGCAGCGCCTGGTGAAGATGCGCCGCCTGGCCGAACAGCGCCTGGAAGAAAAACGCCTGCGCGATGAACTCGGCGACTACGACCTGGAGCTGGGCGACTTCTAGGGCGCAGCCACGGCACAGCCTCCCCGGCGCGGGTCTGTGAAAAGACCCGGCAATCGGCTACATTGCGAACTTTAAACTCGCAGCGGAGCCCGCCCCCCTTGCAGCGTCCCGTTTGGCTATTGAGCATGGACTCGGAAGCGTTCCAGGCTCCCCCCACCACGACCGCGTCACTGAGCGCCTATTTCAGGCGTTACGGCGCGAGTTCCGCGCAGACCGCGATCGAACTGGAGCACTTCCAGGGCGCCGCCGATATCGAGCCCTGGCTGCAGCGCTGGCGCGAGGAGCAACTGCCGCGCGCGCGGGCGGCGCTGGAAGCGGGCCTGCAACCGGTGGTCGGCTTCAGTTTTTACACCTGGAACGCGGCGGAATTTCTCGCGCTGTCGCGGGAATTGCGGCAACTGCTGCCGCAACTGACCCTGGTCGCCGGCGGTCCCCACGTGCAACAGGCACAGGACTACCTGGGCGAGGAACCCTTCGACGTCATCTTTCTCGGCGAAGCCGAGGTGAGCTTCCAGGAGTTCCTCGACTGTCCCGGGCGCGACGGCTGGCACGCCATCGACGGCCTGGCGTTCCTGCGCGACGGCCAGGTGTACCGGACGGCGGAGCGCGCCCGCTGCATGGACCTGGACACATTCCCCTCGCCGCTGGACGAACTGCAACTGACCGACAGCGATGGCGAGCCGCTGTACGAGTCCATCGCCTACGAGACCAGCCGCGGCTGCCCGTTCAAGTGCGCGTTCTGCGAGTGGGGCACCGGCGCCATCGGCAGCCGCATGTACCAGTGGTCCCTGCGGCGCATACGCAGCGACTGGGAAAAAATCGTCGCCGCCGGCATCAAGGACATCTGGCTGGCGGATTCCAATTTCGGCGCGCTGAAGCAGGACCTGGAAAAGGCGCAGCTGCTGGTCGAACTGAAACAGCGCACCGGGCTGCCCGTGTCCTTCGCCACCTCCTGGTCGAAGAAGCACTCGCGGCAGGTACAGGAAATCGCGCTGCTGCTGCACCGCCACCAGTTGCTGCCGCACTACCAACTGGCGCTGCAGACCCTGACCCCCGAAGCCCTGCGCCTGAGCAACCGGCAGAATATGAGCTCCAACGAGTACGAGCCCATCGCCAAGAGCATGTCCGAGCAGGGCGTGCCCATCGCCGCGGAGCTGATCTGGGGCCTGCCCGGCGACAACCTCGCCGACTTCGAGCGCAACCTGGACCAGCTGCTGTCGTCCTTTCCCAATATCAATATCTTCGGCTACACCCTGCTGCCCGGCACCGAGTTCTACCAGCGGCGGCAGGAATATCGCATCGAGGCCATTCCCGTGGCGGGCTACGGCAAGGCCAAGGGCGAGTACGTGGTCGGTTGCCACAGTTTCAGCCGCGACGAGGGCGAAGAGGGCTACTTCCTCATCAGCGCGCACATCCTGCTGGTGCACGGGCATATCCTGCCGCTGACCACGCGCCTGCTGGCCATGCGCGGGCAGGTGCCGGTATCGCCGCTGTTTCGCGAACTGCTGCGCGCCGTGCTGACACTGTTGCGCCCGGCGCTGGCGGGACTGGATATCGAGGACCGCATGGCCGTGTACGAGGGGCGTGACCGCATCTACCTGGAGGCACTGGCGCGCCCGGAAGCGCTGTACGAAAGTATCGCCCGGATTGTGCGCCGCCACCACGAACAGCACGGCGCGGACCCGCACGAAGCACTGCGCGTGCTCGAACTGGATCGCGCCCTGTGTCCGCGACGCGGCCCGCGCAGCAGCGAGCAACGCAGCTTCGACTACGACGCGCAGCGCGCCTATACTGCGCTGGCGGCGATGGAGCTGCCGCAGCTTGAGGCGGAGAGCGACATGCGCTGGACACTGGAAATAGAGCACCCGGGCGGTGTCGGCGAAATACTGCAGGTGGCCGACGGCGGCAGCTGGCTGCGCGGCACCATCAGCGCGTCACGCCGGGCCTGTGATGAAATCCAGGCGCTCGCCATTGCCTAGGGAACGTACCGACGGAGAGGGAGAGTCAGCAGCCATGCCAGAATCCAAACGAGAAGTCCGTCCCATCGAGATTACCTACACCTGCGACGCCTGCGGGCAGGGCCTGATGAACCGCGCCGGCGACATGGACCCGCAAAGCGGCGATATCCTGCACCGCTGCCCGATCTGCGATCACGAACAGACCTTCCAGTGGCGCGCCTACCCGCGCATCGAACACATCGGCCTGGAAGAACAGCTCTAGCGCCGCGTCGGGCTGTCAATCCCGCCGCAGTTGTTCACGCAGCGGGCGCAGCCCCTCCCCGCTGGCCGGGAAGCTCCCGTACTCGGTAATCAAGGCCGTGACCAGGTGCGCCGGCGTCACGTCGAAGGCCGGATTGTGCGCCGCGCTCCCCGCGGCCGCCAGGTTGACCTCGCGCACCCTGCCCTCGCCGTCGCGCCCCGCGATGGCCAGCACCTCGGACGCAGCGCGCTCCTCGATGGGTATGTCATCGCCGCCGGCGCAGGACCAGTCGATGGTCGACTCGGGCAGCGCGACATAAAACGGCAATCCGCTGTCCCTGGCCGCCAGCGCCTTCAGGTAGGTGCCGACCTTGTTACACACGTCGCCGTTGGCGGCGGTGCGGTCCGAACCGACAATCACACAATCGACCTGCCCCTGGCGCATCAGCTGTCCGCAGCTGTTGTCGGCAACCAGCGTGCACGGTACGCCGGCGCGCTGCAGCTCCCAGGCGGTGAGGTTCATGCCCTGGTTGCGCGGCCGCGTCTCCGACACCCAGACATGCACCTCCAGGCCGCTTGCATGGGCCTTGTACACGGGCGCCAGCGCCGTGCCCCACTGCACCGCGGCGAGCCAGCCGGCGTTGCAATGGGTCATGACATTGAGCCGGCCGTCGCGGGCGTGACGCTGCAGTTCGGCCAGCCCGTGGCGGCCGATCTGCTCACAGCTGCGAATATCCTCTTCGCGCAACTGCTGCGCGCGCCGCAGCGCCGCCGCCGCGCGCTCGCCCGGGGGCACGTCGGTCACGCTGCGCGTCACCTGCTGCAGCGCCCAGCGCAGGTTGACCGCCGTCGGCCGCGTGGCCAGCAGCGTCGCGCTGGCCTGCGCGAGGTTGGCGTCTGAATCGTCCTGCGCCAGCGCATGGGCCAGGCCGAAGGCCGCGGTTACGCCGATCAGCGGCGCGCCGCGCACCTGCATGGCGCTGATCGCGTGGCAATAGGCCGACAGTGAATCCAGCGCCACCCATTCCAGGGTGTGCGGCAACAGGGTCTGGTCTATGACCTCGGCCACAGCGCGCCGGGCGTCCCAGCGCAGGCTGCACAGGTCGTCGTTGCTAAACATGTTGTCTCCTTCGGTCTTCGCTCTGATAGGGGCTCTGGCCGTGGCCGCGGCCGTGGTGCGCGTTTCGAACTGCCATTCGAATACGTTCAGTTCAATAAAAATAAAGGCGAACAGCCACAGCGCCGCGTCCCAGAAATCGAGGAAGTCCCCCTCCAGGCCCCAGTAGCCCGCGGCGACGAACAGCGTAGCGTAGAGCGCGACCTTGAGCATTCTGTTCGTGGCCATCACCGCCGGCGACAGGTCGCCGCGCAACTGCAGACGGACCTCGACTTCCAGCAACACACAGACCAGAATCCACGCGCCGGAGTTGATCACGTCAGTCCACGCCAGCCAGCGCGCCGCCTGCAGGGTGTCCGCATCGGCGACGATGGCGAAGCCGTCAACCTGTTGCAGCCCAGGGCCGACCGCCGCGCAGTTGAGCGCGTCCAGCGGCGCGTACTCGTCCAGGTCCAGCAGCAGGGAGTAATCGCCCGGCAATAGCGCGCAGGCGTCGGCGACCGCCAGGGGCGTCGCCTGGTACAGGGTGTGCAACTCCGCGTAGTAGCCGGTAAAGGCGTAGACGATGGCGATATAACAAATACCGCGGATGCCGTGCAGGGCACGCTTGACCCCGCCGACGATGCGGCGGTCGTCCAGCACCCAGGTTTCCAGCTCGAACAGCAGCAGCAAAATGACCCAGGCGGCGGTGTCGATGGTGGCGGAAAACACCTGGATGACCTGGCCGGCGGAAAAGCCGTCGACGAAGGTGTGCTGCAAGGCGAGCAGCTCCTCGTCCAGGAACAGGTAGACATTGAAGCACAGCAGCAGGTACACCAGGTACTTCACCGCGGCGAACAGGCGATAGCGCGCCTGGCTGCCCAGGAAGGAATGTTGCGCGGACGTCATGTCAGACCTGCAGCAAGAGGTGCTCGCGCTCCCAGGAGCTGATCACCTGGTTGAATTCCTCGAACTCGTCGCGCTTGACCGCCGCGTAGGCGCGCAGGAACAGTTCGCCGAATATTTCGCAGACCTCCGGCGAGTCCTGCAACTGGCGCAGGCCCTCCTCCAGCGTGCGCGCCACCTCCACGTCGTCCTCGTTGGCGGTGCCGCGATGCGGTTCGCCGGGGTTCAGTTGGCGCTGCATACCGAGATAACCGCTGGCCAGGGTCGCGGCGAAGGCGAGGTAGGGGTTGGCGTCGGCGCCGGGAAAGCGGTTCTCCACGCGCGTGGCGTCGTCCTGCGAGCGCGGCACGCGAAACGCCGTGGTGCGGTTGTCCAGCCCCCAGTTGAGATTGATCGGCGCGGCGATCTCCGGGGCCAGGCGGCGGTAGGAATTGACATTCGGCGCGTACAGGCTGATCAGTTCCGGCGTGTAGCGCTGCAACCCGCCAATATAGTGCAGCAGCGCGGGCGCGTGGCCGCCGCGGCCGTCGCTAAAAATATTCTCGCCACTGTCCAGGGAGCGCACGCTCTGGTGAATGTGCAGGGCGCTGCCCACCTCGCGCTGCATGGGCTTGGCCATGAACGTGGCGTACATGCCGTGCTTGTGCGCCGTCTCGCGCACGGTGCGCTTGAACACGAAGACCTGGTCGGCCAGGCTCAGCGGGTCGCCGTGCTCGAAGTTGATTTCCATCTGCGCGACGCCGTTTTCGTGGATCAGCGTATCGACCTGCAGTTCCTGCGCCTCGGCGAAGTCGTACATGTCCTCGACGAAGTCCTCGAACTCGGCCACGGCGTCGATACTGTAGGACTGGCGCGAGGACTCGGAGCGCCCGGAGCGCCCCTGCGGCGGCGACAGCTCCAGGTCCGGGTCCAGGTTCCTGCTCACCAGGTAGAACTCCACCTCCGGCGCGACCACCGGCAGCAGACCGTCCCGCGCGTACAGCGCCAGCACCTTGCGCAACACGTTGCGCGTGGACAGCGGGTGCAGCTCGCCGCCCTGGGTGTAGCAGTCGTGGATAATCTGCGCGGTGGGCTCGCGCGCCCAGGGCACCAGGCGCAGGGTCGAACGGTCCGGGCGCAGGATCATGTCGGTGTCGGTGGGTTCGACGAAGTCCCAGTGCTCGTCGCAGTACTCGCCGGTGACGGTCTGGATGAGGATACTCTCGGGCAGGCGCGGTTCGCCGCGACTGAGGAACTGGTGCGCGGGGATGAACTTGCCCCTGGCGTTGCCCGCCATGTCCGGCACCAGGCATTCCACCTCGGAGATCCGGTGCTGTTTCAGCCAGTCCTGGATTGAGTCCGTGTCCGTCGCCATCTGGGCCCCGCCGCACAATCGGCTCAGTATCGCAGTACAGCCGAGCGCTGCACAAGCGCTTTTGGCCGGCCCGCGCGGGCGCGCATTGCCTGCTAGAATAGCCCCGCACCCAACGAAGACCACACCCGTCCATGCCCGACCCACTGCCTTCCCTCGCCTCCACGCACAGCTGGCGCGAGCAATTACGCGACGCGGTGACCGACCCCGACGAACTGCTGCGCGCGCTGGGCCTGCGGCGCCAGGACGTGGACTGCGGCGCGGACGCGGCGCGGCAATTCGCACTGAAGGCGCCACACAGCTTCATCCGCCGCATGCGCCGCGGCGACCCGGCGGACCCGCTGCTGCGCCAGGTCCTGGCCAGCGCACAGGAAACCCTGCCGCAAGCGGGCTACGTCGACGACCCGGTGGGTGAGACCGGCGCGGCCAACCCGCGCCCCGGCCTGATCCACAAGTACCGCGGCCGCGTGCTGCTGATCGTCAGCGGCGGCTGCGCGGTGCACTGCCGCTACTGTTTCCGCCGCCACTTTCCCTACGCCGACAACCAGGTCGGCCGCGCGCAGTGGCGCGACGCGCTGGCGGCGGTGCGCGCGGACGACAGCATCGCCGAGGTGATACTCAGCGGCGGCGACCCGCTGGTCGCCACGGACGCGCAACTGGCGGCGCTGGTGGCGGAGATCGCCGCGATTCCCCACGTGCGCCGCCTGCGCGTGCACACCCGCCTGCCGGTGGTGATTCCCGACCGCGTCACCGCGGGGTTACTGGAGGCCATCCAGGCGCCGCGGTTGCGCACGGTGATGGTGCTGCACAGCAACCACGCCAACGAGATCGACGACACGGTACGCGCGGCGGTGACGGCGCTGCGCGCGGCCGGCGTCGAGGTACTCAACCAGGCGGTGCTGCTGGCCGGCGTCAACGACAGCGTCGACGCCCAGGTGGCGCTGAACGAATGCCTGTTCGACAGCGGCATCACGCCCTACTACCTGCACCTGCTGGACCCGGTGCGTGGCGCGGCGCACTTCGACGTGCCGCGCGAGACGGCGCTGGCCCTGCAGCGCGCGGTGCGCGCGCGCCTGCCCGGCTACCTGGTGCCGGCGCTGGTGCGCGAGGAGCCCGGCGCCGACGCCAAGGTGGTGCTCGGCTAGCGGTTCAGCCGCGCGGCGGCTGGCCGTGCACCAGGCAGAGGAAGTCCAGTTTGGTGCCGGCGCGGCGATGCTCGGACAGCGCCTGGTAGTCCGCATCGGCGTACCAGTCCTGTGCCGCCTGCTCGGAAGGGAATTTGAAGATGATCATGCGGCCTGCGCGCGGCGCGTCCCCCTCCAGGGTCAGCGGGTTGTCGTCGTAGGTAATGAACTCGCCGCCGTATTTTTTCAGCAGGCCGAAAAAGCCTTTCTCGTAGGTGCGGTAGGGCTGCGGATCGGTGATGGCCAGGTTGACGACCATGTACACGGGGACATCGGACATGCGCGGTTCCTCGAGCGGTGGCAAGTATTGACACAAGGCCGGCCACAATAGGGCAGGGACACGGGCGTGTCCAGCGCCCTGTACGCAGCGCGTGAAAGAAAAACGCCCCGCGAGGCGGGGCGCTGGAACTGGCAGTGCGCCGCCTGGGGCGGCGCAGGGCGGGCTCAGGGGTAGTTGGGCGGCTGCGTGATGCCCATGTCGGCGATGCCGACGAAGCCGTTCAGCCACGCGTCCAGGTCGTCGACGATGCTGCCGGCGGGCTTGGCCGTGCCGGGGTCGCAGTTGGTCGGGTCGCCGTAACCGCCGGAGCTGAGATCCGTGCCCGCCACGGTTTCGAGGAAACCACGGTTGCCCGCGCCGCCGCCGTTGCAGGAGGGGATGTTGATGTTCGGCACCTCCATGAAGGGCAGGCCCACGCGGCCCAGGCGCCACAGCTCCAGGAACTCCAGGGTCGCCGCCGTCGCCGCCGGCCAGTCGGGAATGCCGAGCTGGGCGCTGGTGGCGAAGGACTCGAAGCGGCCGCGCCGCATGGCGGTGCGCGCCGCGCCGATGGTGCCGGAGGCGTTGCTGCCCAGCGTAGCCAGGTTCTGCCCGCTGTTGATACCGCTGATGACCAGGTCCGGGGACAGGCTGAGATCCTGCAGCGCCCAGATCACCGAATCCGCCGGGGTGCCGTGCACCGCCGCCAGTACCGGGTAACCGCTGGCGGTGGTCAGGCCCTCGGAGGCCGCCGGCGCGCCGCCCGGGGTGGTGTTGTCGCCCTGGCCGGACTGCTGGGTCAGGGGTGCGACCACGGTCACCTCGATGCCGGCGACAAAGCTGTCGACGGGATCGTTCGGGTCGTCGGTGAGGGCTTCCACCAGGGCGTCGATGCCCGGGGCGTCGTAGCCGTCATCGTTGGTGACCATGATATCCAGGGGCACCGTGTGCGCCGCCTGGTAGCAGGCGTCGGTGGTGGCGGTGAGGATTCCCGGTCCGCCCAGGTCCAGGCAGGGCTGGGTTGCGGCGAAGATGTCGGGGTGGTTCTCGTAGGGGCGAATGGCCCAGGCGTAGAGCAGCCACTGTTCCGGCGAGCCGCCCTGGCTGGACCAGACATCGCGGCTGCCCGGGAAGCCTTCCGGCGCCACGCCGTCGCTCTCTACCAGCCAGCCTATGACCGCGAGCTGGTCGTTGGCGTCATAACCCACCACGTTCGGTGCTGCCGCGTCGAAGCTGCCGCTGACCGGGTTCAACAGGTAGTGGGTGATAGCCACGGCCGGGGGATAGGGCGCCGGTGGCAGGGTGCCCTCGGCATCCGTGCGGGTTGGGTACTGCCGCGCCGCCTCGATGGCCAGGTCGAGATTGGCCGAGAAGCTCAGGCAGTCCGCGATGGACAGGTCCGGCGTGCCCTGGCACCACCAGGGCACCGTGCCGGTGCGGTCCGTGTAACGCTTGGCCGCCGTCCAGTAACAGCCGCTGAGAAACAGCGACAGGACGACGCACAGGGCGGCCATGCGGAAGCCGCCGTGGGTCAGTTTGTTCGTATCATTCATCTCGATTCCACCTCCGGGTCGGACCGGTGTCCGCCACAGCTTGTTGTCATGCATCGGTTGTATGGCGCGCGCACCAGCGCAGTGCGGCGGGCGGCGCCCTACCCAACAGACTAGGCCAGGATCGGCCGCAGATGGTGAAAATAGATGTCTAAAAAACCCTGATGCCTTAAAAATCAACAACTTGCAACGCGCCCCCAGGGCTCGCCAGTCCGCGCCGCGTTCAGCGCAGCAGCCGGATTTGCGCCGCGCTGGCGCGCAGTCGGTAGCGCGTCTGGCCGCCCTCGCGGCTGGACTCGAACAGGTAGGGGGCGGCCAGTTCCTCGCCCAGGGCGGCGACCAGGTCGTCCTTCAGCTTGCTGCGGTTCTGGTCCAGGGTGCGCGCGCGCAGGCCGTTCTCCTCCAGGTCGTTGATGGCGCGGCCGTGCCCGCCGTAGCGCGACATCAGCTGCGCCAGCGCCTGTCCCGCCGCGCGGTCCGGCCGGTTGGCCGCCGGGTTGGCGAGCCAGCCGTCGCCCTCCAGCCGCGCCAGGGCGTACCAGGCGTAGTAGAAGAAGGGTGTGGCGCCCACCGCCAGCGGCAGGCCGCGGATCGCCAGGGTGGCGCGCGGCAGGTCCAGCACCACTTCCGGGCCGCGCACGGCGGCCAGCCCCAGGGCCGCGTCCAGGTCCCCCGGCGCGCGCGCCAGGCCCAGCACCAGCCAGTCGATATCCCCGGGCGCCAGCGCGGCCACGCGCGCATCGCCGGCCACGGCCATGGCGCTTGCGAAGTTGCCGGCATCCGGCTCGTGCAACAGTTCCAGGCAGCGGCGCTGGGCGCTGTTCAGCCGCAGCTGCGCCGCGTCCAGGCCGCTGACCAGTTCGAAGGCGCGCTGGCCGCTGTAGCCCTCGCCGAGCAGGCGGTTGATCCAGCGGCGATGGCGGCGCGACAGCGGCGGCGGCAGCAGCCACCCGATGACCAGGAACTGCACACCCAGCAGCGCCGCCACCAGCAGCGCGGCCGTGCCGTTGAGAGAGCAGCCCAGCGCCAGTTCCACCTCGCGCTGCAGCTGGTTGCGCGGCAGCTCGAAGCGGATGCGCCCGGGCGGCGCCGGACCGTCCTGCGCCGCCGCCAGCGCCACCCCGTCGATGCTGCGCAATTGCACGCGGCAGTCGCGGCACAGGGACCAGGGGTCGGGCCGCACCACGCCGCGCAGGGCGCGGTTGATCTGCAGGCCGATGCGCTGCAGGGCCTCGCCGTCGTTGACCCGGTTCTGCGCGCTGCTGAAATGCGATTCGTCGAGGCTCAGCAGCAGGTGCGCACGCACCGCCTCGGTCAGCGCCTCGCGCAACACGGCGCGGCCGCCCTGGTACAGCAGGGCGATGAGCAGGGCGCTGCAGGCCAGCCACAGCATGCACAGCCGCAGCGGATGGCTAGGGCTGCGCACAGTCGTGCTCCAGGCGCAGCCGGCGGAAGTAGTCCAGCTCCGCGTCGCGCGCCAGCGATTGCAGCGTGTCCTGCACGGCGCAATGGGCGGCGCTGCCCAGCAGGTCGCGGCGCAGGTACCAGGCCGGCCCGGGAATGGTCTGCTGCAGCACCAGGCCCGGCGGCAACTGCAGGGCGCTGTCCGGCCCCTCCGGGGACAGCAGGCCCGGGATGACATCGACCTCGCCGTCGAACAGCGCGCGGTACAACTGCCGGTAGGAGCGGTAGTAGACCAGCTCCGGCACGTCGGCCAGCCCCGCCTGGCGCAGGGCCGCCATGGGAATCTGGTAGGAGGACACGCTGTTCGGGTCGTCCAGCAGGCCCAGGCGCTTGCCGCGCAGCCAGGCCGCGCTGAGCTGCGGCGGCCCGTCCATGGACACCAGCTGGCTGCCGTAGCGCGGATAGCGCGCGACGGGCGCGTAGCCCAGGCCCCCCGGCACGGACCGCCCGGCGCTGTCGATCAGCTCCGGCTTGGCCACCACCAGCGTGTGGCGCAGCTCGTGCAGTTCGCGCAGGTCGATACTGTCGCGGTGCTCGGTGACCACCTCCACCGCGGCGAAATGGCGCGCGATGGCGGCCGAGTCGCACCACGGCTGCAGGTTGTTCGGCTGTTCCAGGTACACCGCGTCGAGGATGCGCAGCACCGGGCGCCCCGGTTCCCCGGGCAGCTCGCACCGCTGCAGGTCGTAGTCCTGCGACACCAGCGGCCGCAGCTGCGGCGCGTGCACGCTGACACGCCAGGCCAGCGCCAGGGTCAGCGCAAAGGCCGCGGCGAACAGGAGGTAGTAGTACCTCGCGTGGCTGAAGGTGCGACGCAGGGAGATGATGGCCGGCTCCGCTTGATCCAGGTTGTTTTCTTATAGTGTCGTGCTGGCCCGCGGGCCACGCGCCCATTGTCGCGGCCAGGGGCGCCGGCGCGCAAGCCGGCTGGCGGGTTGCGCCTAGCGCGCTCCCGAGTGATGCACCTTGCGCCGCGAGTACTCCATCAGCGCCCAGAGGATGTTGTTGGAGCTGACCTGCCCCACCAGCCTGCCCTCGCGCACCACCGGGCGACGGCGCTGCCGCGTGCTGACCATGGCCTGCGCCACCTCGACGATGCTGTCGTCCTCCGTGCAGGCGTTCACGTCCTCGTTCATCGCGTCTTCCACCAGCACGTGTTCCGGGTCGCCCTCGTTGTACAGCGAGGTCAGCACCGCCTGGATGCAGTCCAGCTCCGACAGCACGCCGACCACGTGGCCGTGACCGTCGGTGACCGTCAGGCCCGTGAGCTTGTTCTCGACGATGATGGAGATGGCGTTGACCAGGTTGTCCTGGGCGCTGATCGTCAGCGGGTTGCGGTGCATGCAGTCGGTGACTTTGATGGGCTGTGGCATTGAACACTCCTGCCGGTGGTTCCGGGACTGGCGAATTCAGGGCGCCGGGCGCCCGTACTGCAGCTATTGTATATTGATCCGCGCGCGTGCGCCTCGCGCAATTGTGCCCGCCGACCCCGAGGTAACCGACCGTGAGCCTGGCCTATATTTCCCACCCCGCCTGCCGCCTGCACGAGATCAGCCCGCGCCACCCCGAGCAGCCCGCCCGCCTGGCGGCGATCGAGCAACGGCTGCGCGAGGGCGGCCTGCACGACCAGCTCACCCCGCACGAGGCGCCGACCGTGGACCCCGACCTGCTGCGCCGTGTGCACGCGGCGGACTACGTGGACGCTATCATCGCCGCCGCCCCCGCCACGGGCCGCCACCAGCTCGACCCGGACACGGCGATGAACCCGCACAGCCTGGAGGCCGCACTGCGCGCCGCCGGCGCCGCGCAACTGGCCGTGGACCTGGTCATGGCGGGCGAGGCCGCACAGGCGTTCTGCGCCGTGCGCCCCCCCGGCCACCACGCCGAGCGCGGCCGCGCCATGGGCTTCTGCCTGTTCGGCAACGTCGCCGTGGCCGCCTACCGCGCCCTGGAGGAGCACGGGCTGGAGCGCGTGGCCATCGTCGATTTCGACGTGCACCACGGCAACGGCACCGAGGACATCGTCGCCGGCGACGAGCGCATCCTGTTCTGCTCCACTTTCCAGCATCCCCACTACCCCTACAGCGGCGCCGACAGCCAGGCCCGCAACGTGGTCAACACCCCGCTGCCGGCGGGCAGCGACGGCGCCGCCTTCCGCGCGGCGGTGGAACGCGACTGGCTGCCACGGCTGCGCGAGTTTGCACCGCAGCTGGTGTGCGTCTCGGCCGGCTTCGATGCGCACCGCGACGACCCGCTGGCGGAGCTGGGGCTGGCGGAGGCGGACTACGCCTGGGGGGGGGCGCGCATCGGCGAGCTGGCGCGGGAGTCCGCCGGGGGCCGGGTGGTCAGTTGCCTGGAGGGCGGGTATGAGCTGGACGCGCTGGCAAAGAGTGTCGAGGCGCATCTGCGCGCATTGATGGCGCATACCGGCGGGCGGCCGCTCGGCGCGCGTGAATGAAGCCCGGCCGAGCCCTGGCCCTGTAGCGACTTCTCACCGCGGACGATATCGCGCAAAGTAGCGTGATCGAGCTACCAGCATTCGCCGCCTGCATTGGCGACAGCGCACCGGGTCGACTTTGAACGAGGACAGCGAGTTGCCACAAACTGCAGACAGCGACGCTCCCGGTAGCGACCAGCCACCCAACGAGCCGGCGCACCACCTGCCCCTGGAGACGCTGCTGGCGCAACTGGACAGCGACCCGCAGAGCGGGCTCAGCGAGGCGGAGGCCGCCAGGCGCCGCGCAAGGCATGGCCCCAACCAGATTGACGAGACAGGCCGCCAGCCACTTTACAGCCTCTTCCTCCACCAGTTCAGGGAACCGCTTATCCTGGTGCTGTTCGTCGCCGCCGGGCTGGCCTGGTACCTGGGAGACACTCGCGGTGCGACCGTACTGCTGGCGATCATCCTCACCAACGCGGCCATCGGGCTGTACCAGGAGTACCATGCCGAGGCCCTGCTCGAGCGGCTGCGACTGATGATCCGCAGCAGGGCGCGCACCCTGCGCGATAACCAGGAACGGGAACTGGACGCCAGCGATCTGGTCCCCGGCGATATCGTGCTGCTGAACGAGGGTGAGGCGGTGCCCGCGGACCTGCGCCTGGTCGAGTCAGCGGAACTGGCCACCAACGATTTCATGCTCACCGGTGAGTCGGAGCCGCAGGAAAAAGACGCGACCGCGACCCCCGGGGCGGAGGCCGGCCTGGCGGAACAGGACAACCTGGTCTTCATGGGCACCACGGTGGCGCGAGGCAGCGCCAGCGGGGTGGTCGTCGCCACCGGCATGGGCAGCGCGATTGGCGAAATCGCCCAGGTCGGCCAGGGCATAAGGCGCGACCTGTCGCCGCTGCAGCGGGAAATGAGCACGCTGGCCGGCATGCTCACGCGCATGGCAGGCGTTATCGCCCTCGCCCTGTTCGCCGTCAACCTGCTGCTGCGCGGCGACGATTTCGCCGACATGGGCGCCCTGATCAACGCCAGCGCACTGTTCGCCATCGGCGTGGCCGCAGCGTGCGTGCCCCAGGGGCTGCCGGCACAGATCACCGTGGCGCTGTCGCTGGGGGTCAGCAGGCTGGCGCGGGAGAACGCGGTGGTCAAGCGCCTGTCCGCGGTGGAAACCCTGGGCTGCACCAGCGTCATCTGTTCCGACAAGACCGGCACGATCACACAGAACCAGATGACCATCGTGCGCGGCTGGGCGGACGGCCAGGATTACACGATCACCGGCCAGGGCTACGAGCCCGCTGGCGAGGTGCGGCGCGGCGGCGAGGTGCTGGACGCGACGGAATCCGAAGAGGTTAAGCACTTCCTGCAGCACGGCCTGCTGGCGAGCAACGGCCGCACCCACGAACCGGACGCCGAGCATCCCGACTGGTACGCCCTGGGCGACCCCACCGAGGCCGCCTTCACCCCCCTGGCAATGAAGGCCGGCCTGGACCCGGACGAACGTATCGCGGCATTCCCGGTGTTGGCCGAACTGCCTTTCGACAGCCGGCGCAAGCGCATGACCCTGGTGCGCCAGCACGATGGACAGACCATCGGCTATATGAAGGGAGGGACGGCCAGCGTGCTTGACGCGTGCAGCGCCTACCACCACGCCGGCGAGGCCGTGCCGCTGACCGAAGAGCACCGCGCGGCCATCATGCGACGGATGCAGGCCTACAGCGAGGAGTCGCTGCGCGTTATCGCCCTGGCCTACCGGGACTTTGCGCAGGGACAGAGCGAATTCTCCGTGGAGGACTCGGAGCGCGATTTCGTCTTCGCCGGGCTGGTCGCCATGCTCGACCCGCCACGCGAGGGCGTGCGCGAGGCCGTCGCCGAGGTACGCGATGCACAGGTGCGCATCTTCATGCTCACCGGTGATGGCCCGATCACGGCAGCGGCGATCGCCGAGCGGGTCGGCATGGCCGAAGGCGAAGTACTCACCGGGGACGACCTGCGACGGATGTCGGACGAAGAGCTGGCCGGCGCGCTGCGCGCCGAGGCGATGGTGCTGTCGCGCGTCTCGCCCCAGGACAAGTACCGCGTGGTCAAACAGCTCAAGGCGATGGGCGAGGTGGTGGCGGTTACCGGCGACGGCGTGAACGACACGCTGTCCCTGAAAAGCGCCGATATCGGTGTCGCCATGGGCGAACAGGGTTCTGACGTGGCCAAGGAGGCCGCCGAGATCATCCTGACCGACGACGACTTAACCACCCTGGTGCTGGCCGTCAGGGAAGGCCGCACGATCTACCAGAACCTGAAGAGCATCATTCTCTCTTCCATCACCTCCAATATCGGCGAGTTGAGTTGTGTCTGCGCCGGGTTCATCGGCGCCGCGCTGCTGGGGCTGCCGAACCCGATTACCGCGGTGCAGATTCTCTCCGTCGACCTCATCGGCGAAATGTTGCCGCTGATGGCGCTGACCTTCGACCGCGCCGAAAGCCGCCTGATGCGCCAGCCGCCACGCAAACCGGACGCACACATCATCGACGGCAGACGCCTGGGGGAGCTGGCCTTTTTCGGCACGCTGATGGGCCTGGGCGCCTACTTCAGCTTTTTCATGGTCTTGCACACCGGCGGCACGGTCGCGGCGGCACAGGCCGCCGCTTTCCTGGGTATCGTGCTCGTACAGTACGTCAATATCCTGTCGCGGCGCAGTGCCGGGTCACTGTTCAGCCGCCACCTGTTCAGCAACTCGCCGCTCTGGCTGGCCCTGGGGTTTTCCTTTGCGCTGGTGGCCGCCATCACCGGGGTGCAGGCCATTGGCGGCTGGTTCGGGTTCGATGCTCTACGTGGCGGCGACTGGGCCTGGCCCGCGCTGGGCGCGCTGGTGTTTCTCGGCGCGATGGAGTTGAAGAAGCTGCTGGGTCACCACATCTAGTCAGCGGACTTCTCCAGGTGCCTCTGCAGCGCCATGCACAGCCGCATGGCGGCGTACTCGGGGTACTCCTCCGTCGGCTCAAAGCTACCCGCGAATCCCACTTCTATCGCCAGCAGGTGATTCACGGTCTCCGCGCAAAGACCGCGTGACTCGATCGTATCGGCCAGCGACAACAAACGGTCCCAGAACACGGCCTGGCTGCCGACCGGGCTATTCAACGGTCTGCCCTTGCGCGGCGCAGGCGTTGCGCACATCGGTCACACGCAGGCGCCGCAGCTTGCCGCCGGGCACCGGCCAGTCAATTTCCTCACCCTTCCTCAGGCCGATCAATGCGGCGCCCACCGGCGCCAGCACCGAGACGTGGCGGCGCGAAGGGTCCGCCGCCTCAGGATAGACCAGGCGCATGATGGTCGACTCGCCCGCATCGACATCCAGAAAGGTCACTTCCGCCCCCATGGTCACCACGTCGGACAGTTCCTCGCCATTGGCAACGATGGTCGCCGCGTCGAGTTCGTCGAACAGCAGGGAGTCACCCTGCGGGTCGGCCTTGTCCAGTAGCGCCATCAGGTGCGCATAATCGGATTGCTTTATCAGTACAGAACGCGGCGTAGCCATGCATTCGCTCCCCTGAGCGCACGAAGCGCCAGTTTTCAGGTTGTATAGGTGGTCTGGTTCGGAGAAACGCGACTGAACGGGGTACTGCAGTTCAGCCGCGCAGGCAGAGTCGGGCCGGGGTAAGGCCTCTGGTACAGCCGCAGGCAATCGCGCGGCCGGGGAACAGGGAAATGCTCGTGTCCATTCCGCTACGGTACATCAGGGATTCGGGGCGTACAAGCGGAGCAGAACGCATGCGCAGCAACTGGATGACGCAGGACGACCGCGCCGTTTAACGGTTGTGCGTGAGGGCGTGGTCTGCCGATGCCCGCACGGGCCGAGCGGCAGTACCGCTCAACCCGCGCCGCCTGGTCCGGGGGTGGCTCAGGCCTGCCGGCGCCGGCTCCAGCCGAGGCCGATGAGCCCCAGGCCGAACAGCGCCAGCGTGGCCGGTGCCGGTGCGGGTTGCACCGAACTGCCCGTGGCGATGACGTTATCGATGTACTGGAATGGCGTGTCGCCTACATTGTTACCGTTCTGGTAGGAGCGCGTCATCCGGATAGCGATCTCATGGTTTCCCGCGCCGGGCGCGCCGCTGTACGCAAGCGAATTGCGAACGACGTCGCAGCACGGCGGCGAGTCGAAATCGAACGAGTCGACCACCGTGCCATCCAGCAGCAATTCAAACAGGCCCCAGCTGGCATTGGAGCCATTGTTCGGGGTGGAATCCAGCGCGGCGATGTCCAGGCTGATGTCGAGGTCGCTGCCGCTGAGCAGGATGGTCTGGGAAATACCGCCGCCTGCACTACCGCTGAATCCGCCAACCTGGAATCGCGCGGCCTGTGAGGCACCGCCGCCGCTAACATCGAAGAGCGTAACGGTATTCGCGCCGGCCGCAGGTCCCAGCGAGCCCGAAGGCGTGGTGAACAGGTTCCAGGCGCTGAAATCGCCGCTGGAAAAATCGCCGTTCACGATGAGGTTTGCATTTGCCAGGTCGGACCAGCCGAGGACCAGCGCAATCGATAAAGTCTTGAGTAGATTTTTCATTCGCGACCTCTGAGCATTCTGTACTGTTATAAACAGGTGGGTCGGGGAGACCTGCTGCAAAATTCAGGCCTCCCGAAAAATACTGCTGTAATTACAATACGTTAGTGCCCAGGCGCGGCGAACATGGCCGCTTTATAAACAAAGAACGTAAAAAAAGGTGACACACACCCCACACTATACGAGCTTCGCTTCACCGAATTAGCCATCAGCTTACTGAATCAGTTACCTTCAGCCAGTTTAGGAGACGCCGTACCGGTGTCCGGGACACGCCTGCTCTGCGGCGTATGCCCAACCGAGTTTTATTTCGTGCCGTTCAAGGCGTCTTCTTGGCGGCTCTCTGACCCTTTCCCTTGCCAGGCTTTTGATCGCGCGCTGGTGGGTTGGGTTGCTGCGCCTGCTCCTTCCACCGCTGCCCGGCACCGGTAACGACCGACATGCGTTCGCGTGCATCACTCAGCGCGCGCTGGAAGGCTGTCGGGGGGATTTTTCCTGCGGCGTCCGTGGCCATATCATGCTCCCCAAATTGTATCTTGTACGACCAGCCGACCAGCATATTGCTGTGGAAACAACGAGTTACACAAATATACCGCCAGCTTTCCGGAACCGATAGCGGCTAGAGTGGTACAAAGTTACCCTCGGGACGTGAGCAAAGTTGGCTCTTCATCATTAACGGGGGACACCGGCATTCATTAAACTGATTTTGCGAAGATCGTTTAATGGAGAGAACACCGATGTCCCACGCAGGAATGATTA
>MDSW01007161.1_pt1 | contig 47411 bp, 48 predicted proteins | sample 811171 | NCBI WGS metagenome assembly MDSW01 (sample SAMN05326641, study PRJNA326480) | marine metagenome | isolation source: seawater | place: Atlantic Ocean: North West | collected 2012
ACTTTAATTTTTTTTCCACTATCTTTTGTAGCACGAATTACTCCCAATGCAGTACCATAACCAACAGTAGCTAATGCACCAGCATTACAATGTGTCATGATTGTGTCATTATCGTCGAACAATACAGAACCATTTTTACCCATTGACATATTAATTTGAATATCTTCTTCAGCCATTTCTTTAGCAGTATTTACAACATTTCTTTGTATTTCATCAACAGAATTTCCTTGAATAGCTACTTTCATGATTTTATCTAATCCCCATGCAAGATTTACAGCAGTTGGTCTTGTTTCAAAAAGAATTTTTTTAGCATTTTCTAGAAATGATATTAGTTGATCTTTCTCGGTTGCGTTACTTTGTAAAGCGGCTAATGCAAGACCAAATGCTCCAGAAACACCAATTGCAGGAGCACCTCTCACCACAAGTGTACGAATGGCATCAGCAACTTCGTTAAAATCAGTATATGTTACATATTCAAGAATATTTGGTAATTTGGTTTGATCAATCATTATTACAGAATTATCTTTCCATTCCACAGTTTTTAATGTCATAGCAGTTGTCTAACGTAGCATTATATTATCATTAATATTAGAAATTTGTAGTTAAGTATTTTACAATAGCAAAATCAGATATTTTAGTTATGAGATTAAGTGATTTACAAAGAATAGATACAAAAAGTATGTTCAAAGTTTATGACAGATGGCCAGAAATTGCAGTAGAATCATTTGAAAATAAATTTGAAAAAGTTGAGATAGACGATATAGATCATATTGTCTTTTCAGGAATGGGCGGATCAGGTTCTATTGGGGATACCATAGCAGCAATTCTATCAAAAAAAAATATTCATGTAAGCAACGTTAAAGGATATTTACTCCCTAAAACAGTTGATTCTAAAACATTAATTATTTCAACAAGTGTTTCTGGTGACACAACAGAAACTTTAGCAGCATTAGAACAAGCTAAAAAAACAACTGCAAAAGTTATTGGTTTTTCATCAGGTGGAAAGATGGAATCATATTGTTTGAATAATAATATATTTTTCCAAAAAATTCCTATGATTCATTCACCTAGAGCATCTTATACAAATTTTCTATTTTCAATACTAAATGTGTTAGAACCTATTTTACCAATAAATAAAAATGACATAAATGAAAGCTTTGTAGCGCTGGAAAAAACAAGAGACACAATTTTTTCAGAGAAACTTGATGAGCACAATAAATCATTGGAATTAGCAAATTTTATCAAAAATATTGTTTGTATTTATTATCCTGCAGGATTACAAGCATCTGCAATAAGATATAAGAATTCATTACAAGAAAATACAAAAATTCATGCTATGACAGAAGATGTAATTGAATCATGTCATAATGGCATTGTGTCCTGGGAAAATAAATCATCAGTTTCTCCAGTTTTAATTCAAGGAAAAGATGATTTTATTCGAACTGCCGAAAGATGGAAAATTCTTGAAGAATTTTTTGATGATAATAAAATAAAATTTAAAGTGATAAATTCTTTGGAAGGAAGCATATTGTCTAAGATAATAAATTTGATTTATGTATTGGATTACTCATCGATTTATGCTGCAGTGTTAAAGAACACTGATCCATCACCAGTAAACGCAATTGATTTCATTAAAAAGAAAGTGAAAAATTTTACATAATTTTTAGAGAGAAATCTTTGTTCCTTCACCAAGCAGAAATTTTTTATCAATTTGATCAGAATTTTGTAATGAAATGTCAGAATTAGAAGCTATAATACTATCAGAAATTGAGATTTTAGTATTAATTTTACAATTATCCATAACAATCGAATTTTTTATTGAACATTGAGAGATTTTAGTATTATTTCCAATACTTACATTTGGACCGATTATGGATGCATTATCAATTATACAATTTTCACCAATCATAACAGGTCCAATAATTTTTGTACCTTGTTTAAGAAATGAATTTTTTCCAACTGTTACATTTCCGTTGATAACAATGTCGTCATCTTTATGCCCATAAAAATCAGATGGATTTTTTTCTAATATTGTTTTATTGGCAGCAATTATATCATTTGGAGTGCCAGTATCCTTCCAAAAATCAGTAATTATGTTGTATGAAATATTACCATTTTCATCGAGAATCATTTGTAATGCATCTACAATTTCTAATTCATTTCTCCAAGACGGTTTCAATTTTCCAATTTTTTCAAATATTTGTGGAGTGAGAAAATAAATGCCAGTAATGGCTAAATTAGATTCAGGGTTTTTTGGTTTTTCGATCATTTTAAGAATTTTATCTCCATCAAGATACGCAATTCCAAATTGTTCAGGATTATCTACACGACATAATAATAATGATGCATCACTTTGTGAATTTTCAAAAGTTTGCTTAAATTTATTGATACTTGTATTGATAAAATTATCCCCAAGAAAAACAACAAACTTGTCATCTCCTACAAAATCTTGACATAAATTTATTGCATGTGCTATTCCTTTAGGAGACTCTTGATAAACATAGGTCAAATGTACACCATATTTTGAACCATCATCATAATATTCTGTGACCTTTTTTGATCCTATCCCACCAATCACTATAGCTATTTCAGTTATACCTGCATCCTTTAGTGATTCCAAACAGTATTGTGACATTGGTTTGTTAGCAATTGGTAAAAGTTGTTTTGGACCAGTATGAGTAAGAGGTCTTAAACGAGTTCCATGACCTGCGTGCAAAATTATTCCTTTCATATATCTTTAATTCACTTTCCATGGAGATGGGTCTAAAACCGTTTGTGATATATCATTTAAAATTTCAGGGTTATCCAAATACCACTGAATTGTTTTTTCCAAACCCTGATCAAAATCAATCTTTATTTTCCAATCTAATTCATTAGAAATTTTTTTAGAAGTCATACTATATCTAAAATCATGGCCAGGTCTGTCTTCAACAAATTGAATTAAATCTTCTGATTTATCCATAATTTTTAAAATTTTTCTTACAATTGTGAGGTTATCGATTTCATTATCAGCAGAAACATTGTACGATTCTCCTGACTTTCCATTAAAAAGTGCCATTTCAACTGCATTACAATGATTATCAACAAAAATCCAATCTCGAATATTTTCACCCTTACCATAAATTGGAATTTTCAAATTCTTATTAGCTAAAATTATTGTTTTAGGTATCAACTTTTCTACGAATTGTCTTGGACCAAAATTGTTTGTAGATCTAGTAATTATCACATCAGAATTAAATGTAGTATAATAGGAATTTATCAAAAGTTCTGCTGCAGCCTTAGTTGCGGCATACGGACTTGACGGATTAAATTTTGATTTTTCATCAGCAGTTCCTTTTGTAAAACTTCCAAAAACTTCATCGGTAGATATTTGAATCATACGTTTTTTTTGTTTTGTTATAATATCCAAAATTGTGAATGCACCACGAATATTTGATACTAAAAAGGGGTTTGCATCATTAATGCTTCTATCAACATGGGATTCTGCAGCAAAATTAACTACGGCATCACATTTTTCAATTTGTTCTTCCATCAGTTTTTTATTTGAAATATTACCTTTTACAAAATTATATTTATCAGAATTCGTAATTTGAGATAAATTTCTATGATCTGAACCATATAATTCAGCATCAACATTAGTTATCTCAATATCATGTTTTTCTAATAATTTCAAAATAAAATTACTACCAATAAATCCTAAACCACCAGTTACAAGTAATTTCATTTCAATTTACCTCGTTCCAGTTAAATGGTTTTTGGGAAATTGGATTAATTATAGATGGATCATCAAAATCTTTTCTTTCTTCATCTGGATTGTCGTAATCATATAGATTATTTATAAAATAAATTATTTCAGAGGTTTCAGTTCCAATATTTTTTGTACCATGCCAAAGATGACCAGGTATCATAACTCCTTCAGGTTTTTTTGAATTCAATGTTATTTCAACTAATTTGCCAAATGATTTTGAAGTTTCATCCCCATCAAATATACAGACTTTTAGAATTCCTTTTCTCACAAAAAGAAGATCTATTTGATTTCTGAGATGTCTATGCCATGCACGAATTATTCCAGGTTTACTCTGAGATATCAAAAATTGTTTAGGAATGAAATTTGGGAAAAGTTCATTCCAATCTTCTCGAAATAATTCTCCTAAAAAACCTCTATCATCATAATGTAAATGAGGGGTAATTTTCTTAATACCTAAATCATAATCTGTAACTTCTGGTTTCATGCTGAAAAAATGTTTTAATTAGTTATTATTCTTTAGTGATCAATTATTAGATGTAATAAAAGAGGAAAAAGATGAGAACAAATTTTACGCAGAAAAATAATGAAAAAAAGGAAATCAAAGAAGATGATACTGAAAAAGAGAAAGATGAGAAACTGGATAAAGATTTTACAGATTTATGGTCATTTCGGTCAAAGAAAAACCAAAAATTGTGATTATAGAAAAAGTATTTTACAGGATTTTATATAATTTAATCATGAAGGCAAATTTTAAAATTAAAAAAAATCCTGATAGTGAAAAATCCATAAAAAAAGAACAAACTGAGCTTACGGAAGAAGAATTTGAGGAGTTTGTTTCTAAGGCAGGAGCAGCAGGAACTTTTATGGTGTTTAGGTCAAATACTAAAAAAGAAGACGAAATGGGTGTCGATGAGCTCTAGTGGAAAGAAATTATAAATGAAGATTTAAAAATAAATTATGGATGAATCTGAATTCGAGATTGAAGAAAATACACTTGATCAACTTTTACAATTAAAGGAAAATGATGGATTTAAAAATAAAAGCTGGGACGAATGGCTTAGATTTTCGTTTAAAATTAAACCAAAAAGTACTGTAAATGAAATTATTGAAAATGTAGAAAAAAAATTTTTTGATGAAAATCATTTTAATAGATATGTAAAGAATTTTACATTAAATTTAGAACATATTTCAAAAGAACCAAGTGCACGAATTCTAGATCCAGAACATAATTCTGAAAAATCAAAAACTGAATCAGCAATTGTGATTGGGCGTGGACCATCTATGAAAAAACATAATCATTTAGATGTTTTAGCTAAAAGCAATTTTAATGGATCCATTGTTTGTACAGATGGTGCACTAATAAAGACATTAAAATCAGGAGTTACTCCTGAAAAATTTCAAAATTTTTTTGTCGTTACAGTTGATACAGAAGAAGATGAAGTTGATTTTTTCGATGACAATATTGTGAACAAATACGGTGAAAAAATTAATGGTATTTTTTCGGTACTCGTAGATCCTAAAGTGATAAAACGTGCAATGGATGCAAAAATGAAAATTCATTGGATTCATCCTTTATTTGATTTACAATATGGAAAAAAATCTTTCAATAGTATTTCTGCACAAATAGTTAGGGCAAAAAAAGAAGGAGTTGGGTTACCAGCCATACAAACCGGTGGAAATGTTGGTACCGCATCATGGTTTGTAAGTTGGCAAATCTTAAAATGTAAAACAGTTGGTTTAATTGGAATCAATCATGGTTGGGAAGAAGATGATACATGGGAGACTATTATCTCACATGGCAATGTAATTAATCCTGGAGAATTAGATAAAGAGAGCGAAACTTTCAAAAAACTTTTTCCAAAAATTTTTAATCCGGACTTTAATTCATATTGTATTTTAGATCCTACATTTCAATATTATAGCAATGCACTAAAAGAATTCATTTCACGTGCACCAAAACATGTAAACACAATTAACGCAACTGAGGGTGGCTCAATCTTTGGGGATAGAATAACTAGTATGAAATTTAAAGACTTTTTGAGTATGAACAGGAATTAGTAATGCCATAAAACTAGTAATTGTATGATAATATATTTATCCGCTAATTATCTAGTCAAGTGTAATGAAGGTACTGCTGATACAACCAGAAGTTCGACTAGATGACAAACCATTTGATTTTCCATTTTGGGCAGGAATCTTTGCTGCAATTGTGGAGAAAAAAGGCGGTCAAGTTGCGGTTTTGGATTTAAATGCAATAAGAATGAATTATGGAGGAGATTTTGTTCCAATGAATGTTATCAAAGAAGAAATTGGTTCAGAAGATTGGGACCTAATTGGAGTTGGCGGATTAACAACAATGTACAGAAGAATCAAACAATTGATTCAGTTTACAAGAAAACTTTTTCCAGATACCACAATAGTTAGTGGTGGAGGTTGGTCTACATACAACCCTGATGAAATTTTACAACTAGTTCCAGAAATCGATATGGTGTGTATTGGAGAAGGTGAAGAGACATTTTCTGAGATTTATGATGAAATTAAAAAAGGTACAAGAAATTTTGATAAAATTAAAGGTCTTTGTGTAAAACAATTTAATGAAATAAAATTTACAGAGCCACGTGCTCTTATTTCAGATTTAGATACTGTTCCGTACCCTGCATATGATTTGTTTGAACTAGAGATTTACTTCAAATATTCATCATACCCAATATCCAGAGATGCATTTCTTTCAAAAAAACGTGCATCTGCAGTGTGGGAACGAGGCTGTCCTAGAGGGTGTACATTTTGTTCACATAATGGAATGTCACGAATTGATTTACAAAATATTTATGGTTCAGGAGACAGAAAAAAAGGAGAAACCATTGTTAGAGAAACTGATAAAGCAAATGATACGTTTCAGCTTCCTGCAAGATGGCCATCTCCAAAATATGCAGTAGATAATGTAAAACTTCTAAAGGACAAATATGACATAGATTTTCTTACAATTCTTGATGAGAATATGACTAGTAATTTAAAATGGACAAAAGAATTTTGTGAAATTTATGTCTCAGAAGGATTGAACGAATCTGTAAAATGGGGCACTCTTGGAGACGCACCTAGTGTTGCAGTTAAACCAGAAATAGTAAAAATCATGAAAGATGCAGGATGTAGTTATATTTCATTTGGGTTTGAATCAGCATCAGATAAAGTACTCGCACAAGATATACAAAAAGGTCAAACAAGAATGCACCTACAAAAAACAGTGGATGCAATCAAGAAAGTAGATCTTAGACCTCTTGCCACATTTATGATAGGAAATGAACATGAAGATATCAATGATCTTCTTGAAACAGTTGATTTTTGGATACAAAACAATATTGAAGTAGACCCATTCATTTGTACGCCATATGTAGGAAGTCCAATATTTTATAATAATAAAAATTCCGTATTGGAACAATATGATGAACGATTAAAATTAACCAAAGATGATCTTTCAGTGGATCAAAATATTAGAAAAAAATGGCAACTTGAAGCACTGGATAAATTTATGAAAGAATGTGGCGATGCAACTCTGTATACAGCAACAGTAAGTAAGAATTTTACAATTCCAGAATTAATTGCCTTGAAACGCTTCATGTATAAACACGATACAGGCAGAATGATAAAAATGGCACATCAACGATTTGAAGAAACTGGACTCCCACAATGGAAAGTTAGTCAAAAATGGGAAAAGTATGACCCACGATATATTGCAAGAAAAGAATTATCCGATAAAGTAAAAATTCAAATTTAAAATTTGTTTTGAGCCACAAAATATTATTTTATTTGGATCTTTTTACTTTACATTTTGCATTAGCTAATTATCTTCAAAACAATATTGATTGTGAATTATTTGCATTGATCGATACAACAGACAAACCAAAAAGATTTTTTGAAAATCAAGAAATCGTTCATTTTAAAAAATCATGGTTCTATCATGATGAAATTGATACAAAAATGAAACCAGATCTTGAATATATTTCAGAATTTTCAGAAAAATTTGATATCGATATAGAAAAATTCATAGAAAATGATCGTCATTTTAATCATTATAACGAATTTTATGAATTTTCAGAAAATGAGAAAAAATCTATTGTAACACAAGAATCTAAATTATATGAATCCATAATTGATGAAATTAAACCTGATTTTTTAATAATCACTCAACCATCTTTACGACATTCATATTTTTTATATGAAATATGTAAAAAAAATGGGATTAAACCTTTGGTAATTAATCCTTCATTGCTTGGATATCAAACGTATGTTTCATCTCACATAAACAGACTAGATTCCCATAATACGAAAAATTTGGTTATGAACGATAAATCATTTGGAGATTTGAGATTGGTTTTACAAGAACATAATGTAAATACGCAAATCATAGATTACATTGAGAAATTTGGAAATTCAAAAGTTAACTTAATGAAAGCTGCCTTCGAATTTCTATTCAGAAATAATAATTCAAACATTAAAACTCACTATACATACTTTGGAAGAACGAAATTAAAGGTTCTTAGATGGTCAATAAATAATAGAAAACAAAAATCAATACGAAAAAAATTCATTGATGAGAATTTGGATAGAGAACTTTCAGATGAAAATTTTATTTATTTTCCATTACAAGTTGAGCCAGATAGAAATCTACTACTTGGTGCTCCAGATTATACAGATCAATTAAAAAGTATTAAGGAAATAACACGATGTTTACCAAATAATTATAAATTATACGTAAAAGAACATCCGGGTCAGAATAGAACATGGAGAAAAATTGAATTTTATAAAGAAATTCTTAATTTAGAAAATGTAAAATTAATTCATCCATCGTTTCCTAGTAAAAAAATCTATGAAAAATGTGATTTAGTTATTACTGCAGCAGGTACATCAGGATTCGAAGCTTTGTTTTATGGAATACCTGTGATTACTTTTGCGGACACACTTTATTCAGACTTAACAAGTGTAAGAAAAATTAATTCATTTTCTGAGTTGGAAGTTACTATAAAAAAATTACTTGAACAAAAATCTACCCCAGATGAATTAAATGGATTGTTACAATTACTAAAAGAAAATTCCATAGATTTTGATTTATTTGGATATTATACTATTCAAGCACGTGAATTTTTTCATGATTCTAATCTAATCGATGTAGAAATAAACCCAAAACAAATGTTTAATTTTTTAGAAAAACAATCCAAACTATTCAATATGCTCGGAGATGAAATTATTAAAAAAATTAATACTAAGTAAAGATTTTTCTTAGTTTATCTCTAGCCGGTATTTCAGATTTATGAACTCTCTTCTTTCCATCTCCTAAAATTTTCTCAACCTGTCTTACATCATTTACCATTCTTCTTAATCCATCAGGTTCAAGTGATGCAGCCTGATCAGAGCCATACATTGTTCTATCTAGTGTAACATGACGTTCAATTGATGTGGCCCCTAAAACTACAGCAGGTATACATACATCATACGCTCCTACTTCATGCCCGCTGTAACCGATATTACAGTGAAATTTTTTTTGAAGTGTGTTAATCACACGTAAATTAGCTTCTTCTAGAGGCATCGGATATGAACTATGAGTATGCATTAATTCAAATTTACAATGATATTTTTTAAAAATTTTTACAGCAGTCTCTATGTCTTTCATTGTACTCATTCCTGTTGAAATAAAAGTATATTTTTTTTCTTTTGCAATAATCTCTAACAAATTTAAATGTGTTAACATAGCAGATGCAACTTTATTATATTTTAGTTTAAATTTTTTCATTGAATTTTGGCTATCAATATCCCAACATGAAACATACCATTCAATTTTTTTCTTTTTACAGTATTTGTTAATGTCTTCATATTCTTTTAATGAGAATTCTAATCCATTTTTTTGCTGTCTTGTTGTTGTTCCCCATGGACTTTCTCTTTGTGAATCAAGAGCATCTTTTGGATATACTTTTTCAACAGTTCTTTTTTGAAATTTTACTGCGTCACATCCCGCATCTTTAGCAACATCGATTAATTGTTTGGCAATTTTTAAACTACCATTATGATTAATTCCTATTTCTGCTGTTATGAAGACCATTTTATCACCACGCAGTCCATCCTCCATCAATGACAAATGTTGATCCTGTCACATAACTAGATTTCTTACTAACTAAATATTCAATTAAATCATTAATTTCATTTTTTTTCATCATTCTATTCATTGGTGTAAATTTAGAATATTTATCAATGAATTTTTTATCTTGTTTAAATTGTACACCCCCAGGTGCAACACAATTTACTCGAATCTTTGGTGCCAGATGTACAGCCAAAAATTTTGTTAAATTTATTACTCCAGCTTTCGAAACTGAGTATCCTGGATGTTTATGAGATCCATCATATAGATCAGGTCTAGCTGAAACTATTCCTGTAGTTGCGGCAAAATTTACAATTGAACCTCCATTATTATTACGTGCAAATTCCCTACATACTGAAAATAAAGATGTAATATTCACATTAAGAAATTTTGAAAATGAATCTAATGTAATATTGTAGAGTGTATTCTTACCTCTTTTAGCATCAACATGATCATTCAATGCAAAACAATTGATGAGTCCATCTGCACGGTTAGTTTTGAACCATTTTTTTACAAATTTTTCATCAGATAAATCATGTCCTAATTTCATATCTAATTTTACAATCTTGTATTGCTTAGAAAGAAATTTTGAAATTTCTTTTCCTAAAAGACCTTCCGAACCAGTAATAATGATTTTCATATTTTCTAAAAATTATTTATTCTGTCCTTTTTTCAAGGTATCTATTGATAAATTCTAGGTATTTTGAACAAGTATTTTCTACATCTATATTCCCAGAAAGATCTTCTCGTGCACCTTGAATAATTAAATCTCCTCTGTAATCTATATTTTCCAATTTTTGGAAAAATTCATTAAAATTTACATCTCCTGAACCTAACGGTACAGTTTCTCCATCATGGTATCTATCTTTGATATGTACATTCACTATCCAATTTTTTAAAACATCTAATTCAATTAATGGATCATAGTTTTTGGAAACACTATTTCCTACATCATAATTTGCTTTAATATTGACACTGTCTAATTTTTCTAATAATTTTACAAAGTTATGAGATTCTAAATCAGTTTCTAATCCTAAAATCACATTATATTTTTCAGCAGTGGCTTTCACAGATTTTAAATTTTCAATTAATTCTTCTTGTTGTTCAATATTATTAATAGATGATGAATCCACAAAGGGCAATTCAATAATTGTGATATTACATTTCTGGCACTGTATGATTAATCTTTCTAAAATTTCTAAATTTTGTTTAATTTCTTTTTCTGAATTTTTAAACAAATATTTTTCCATAAAGATATCGGCACATAATGAATTAATTTTTATTCCATTTTCTTTCGATAATGTTAAAATTTCCTGTAGTTGTATATCATCAAAAATTGGATTAGACTCACTATCTACAACCCATTCAATTAAATCAAAACCAATTCTTTTTGCCACAGAAAATTCATTTTTCCAAAAATTGTGTGGAAATGCTTGAATTCTATTGTCTATCAAAGGTGAAAGTCTACCTTGCATAACGCCTATCATGTTTTTCAACTATTGAATGATTCTTAATCTTCAAATATTATAATATTTGGACAGAATTGTTAATGAAAAAAGAACTTGAAAATAAACTTGAAAAAATTAAATTAGTCATTACCGATGTTGATGGTGTTTTAACTGATGGAGGCATGTATTACACTAAAGAGGGAGATGTAATGAAACGCTTTCATGCAAGAGATGGAATGGGTGTAACTTTGTTGAAAAATGTGGGAATTCCTACAATAATTCTGACAAAAGAAAAAACAGAAATGGTAAAGAAATGGAGTACAAAAATGAAAGTTAAAGAATTGTTAGATGGTATCAAAAACAAAGAATTGGAATTAAATAAAATATGTGAAAAAAACAATCTAAATCCTAATGAGATTGCATATGTTGGAGATGATGTAAATGATTTAAAAATTTTAGAAAAAGTTGGGTTTGCTGTAACTCCAAATGACGGAATCATATCAGCAAAGAAAATTTCTCATTATGTTTGCTCAAAAAATGGAGGCCATGGCGCATTTAGAGAATTAGTTGATCTAATATTAACAGTGGTGGAAAAAAAATGAAAGATACTGAGAAATTAATTCAGGAAATTTTTGATTCCAGTTCAAATATAATTTTAGATTCAAAAAATCTTTCAAATGAAATAGAAAAATCTGTTATAATGATTACGAAATCTATCAAAAATGGAAATAAACTTGTTATTTTTGGTAATGGGGGAAGTGCTGCGGATGCACAACATATGGCTGCAGAATTTGTTGGCAGATTCATGAAAGAGAGAAAAAGTTTTCCTGCAATTGCATTATCAACGGATTCATCAATTATCACTGCCATTGGGAATGATTATGGTTTTGAAAAAATTTTTTCTAGACAAATTGAATCTTTGGTAAAAAAAGGTGATGTAGTTATAGCAATTTCAACAAGTGGAAAATCACAAAATGTTTTACAAGGAATTAAAACCTCAAAAAAACATGGTGCAAAAATTGTATCGTTAACTGGAAAGAATTCTATAAAAATGAAGTCTATTTCGGATGTTTTGTTAAATGTATCATCTTTGAAAACTTCGCGTATTCAAGAAGCACATAGAACAATAATACATATTATTTGTGAATTAGTTGAAAAAAAATTATCATAAGAGTAGATCATGAAAAAAATAATAGCAATAATTCTTGCACGTGGAGGTTCGAAAGGAATTCCAGGTAAAAATATTAAAAAATTTTGTGGGTTACCACTAATAGCATGGTCAATATTACAGGCCATCAATACAAAAGGAATAACTGACGTCTGGGTAAGTTCGGATGATAAAAAAATACTAACTATCGCAAAAAAATATGGTGCAAAACCAATTATTCGACCGAAAAAACTTGCGACTTCAACGTCGGGTTCAGATGAGGGATATATGCATGCAATATCATTTATTGAAAAAAATTTTTACTCTCCAGATATTATTATTGCGCTGCAAGCCACATCTCCAATTAGAGAATCAAAAGATCTAGAACTTGCATTAAAAAAATTTAAAATTAGAAATTATGATTCAATTTTCTCAGCATGTCTTGCTGAGGATCTATTATTATGGAAACAATCAAAAAATAAATTAAAAAGCATAAATTATGATTTTCGAAAAAGACCTAGACGTCAAGATTTCAAAGGTTATTTGATAGAAAATGGATCGTTCTATATTTTTACTCCCAATTTAATTAAAAAATTAAAAAATAGACTAGGAGGGAAAATTGGCACATATGTTATGGAATCTTGGAAATTGTTTGAGTTAGATGAACTATCTGATTACAAATTTTGTGAATTGATTATGAAGAACTATATCTTAAAAAACAATAAAATAAAATCGGTGGTAAAAAATTGAGAGTAGTATATTATAATGGAAATTTTGTTCCAGAATCTGAAGCTAAAATTTCTATTTTTGATTCTGCATTAATGTTTGGCGATATGGTTTTTGAAATGACACGTTCATTTAACAAAAAACAATTTAAACTAAAAGAACATCTTGACAGATTATATTCTTCAATAGATCATGTAAAAATTCCACTAAAAATTTCAAAACAGGAGATGGAAGAAATTTGTTATAAAACAATTGAAAAAAATGAACCAGAATTTTTGAATACTGATGAACACAGATTAATGATTAATGTTAGTAGAGGTCCACTGTCAATTTATAGTGAAATCTTTAATCATAAATTAGAACCAACTGTAATGATTGCAGATTTTCCACTGAAGTGGACTGTGCAAGGTATGGGAAAATTATTTGATTCTGGTATCAATGCAATAATTCCTAAACAACGAGCTATTCCAGAGGAATTACTTGATCCCAAAGTTAAAAATCGAAGTAGATTACATTACATGATGGCAAATATACAAACTTCTGAATTTCCAGGAGAAAATAATTGGCCTTTATTGTTAGACCCAGATAATTTTGTTGCTGAAGGTAGTGGTGATAATTTTTTTATTGTAAAAGATAATCAGTTATTTACTCCAGAACCAAGAAATATTTTGGTTGGAATCAGTAGAAACTATATTCTCGAATTAGCAAATAATTTAGGCATACCTTATCATGAAACTAACTTAGAAGTGAAAGATGTTGAAGATGCAGATGAGGCATTCATGACGGCAACCCCATTTTGCATGTTACCTGTTACAAGCATTCATGGAAATAAGATAGGGGATGGAAAACGTGGATCTATCTTTCAAAAATTATTGAATAAATGGAGTACAAATGTTGAAGTAAATATTGAATCACAAATTAAAAATTTTAACAAAGAATTAGAAGATCAAAAAATCTCAGGTCCATCTCCGTATCAATTTAAAAATAAAACTGGTGAAAAATAAATGGACTTACAACTTAAAGGTAAAACTGCATTGATCTCTGGTTCTAGTAAGGGAATTGGATTAAGTATAGCACAATGTCTTTTTAATGAAGGTTGTAATGTTGTTCTCAATAGTAGAAATTCCAATACATTACAAAAAATTACAAAAAAAATGGGGGATAGAAGTTCTTATTTTTCAGCTGATGTAACTAAAGTTTCTCAATGTAAAAAATTAGTAGATCATACAATCAAAGTTTTTGGAGGTTTAGATATTTTAATTTGTAATGTAGGAGATGGAAAATCATCTAAACCTGGCAATGAGAAACTTTCTGATTGGAAAAAAATGTTTGATGTAAATCTAAATTCATCAATAAATCTAATAGCTGAATCATTGTCATCTTTAAAAAAAACATCAGGTTCAATTGTTTGTATTTCATCAATTGCAGGTATAGAAACCACAGATGCCCCAATTCCTTATTCAATTGCTAAGTCTGCTTTAAATTCTTATGTCAAAAATAGTTCAAAACCTCTAGCAAAATTTGGAATTAGAATTAATGCTATCGCACCAGGGAATATTTTGTTTAAAGGTTCAGTTTGGGAGAAAAAACTTGAAAAAAATAAAACTCGAGTTCTCGATATGATATCCAAAAAAGTTGCAATGAATAGATTTGGAACTCCAGATGAAATTGCTAGTTTAACTGCAGTTTTATCCTCTCCATTAGCATCATTCGTGACAGGGAACATTTTGGTTGCAGATGGCGGACAAATAAAGAGCTAAAGTATTGACAAATTATTGGTTAAATTTATTATCTAAGATCAGAGGTATCAATTATGAAAATTACAGTAGGCATACCAGCATATAATGAAGAAAAAAATATTGCCTCAATTATCACAAAATTAAAAAAAATTACAGATTCAATAATAGTTTGTGATGATGGATCATCTGATCTTACAGGAGATATTGCAAAAAACTTGGGAGTAACATGTGTTAGTCATCCAAAAAATTTAGGATATGGAGCTGCCATTCGTTCAATTTTTTTAAAAGCTAAAGAAATAGATTCAGATATTCTAGTAACATTCGATGCTGATGGACAACATAGAATTGAAGATATTAGTTCAGTGATTGAGCCAATTAAAGAGAAAGTAGCAGATGTTGTAATTGGTTCTAGATTTCTTGATAAAAAATCAAAAGATTTACCAAATTATAGAAAACTCGGAATAAAATTAATTACAAAAGTTACTAACATTTCAATAAAAGAGAAACTTACAGATTCACAAAGTGGATTTAGAGCATATAGTAAAAAAACATTAGAGCAAATCATTCCAGCTGATAGTGGAATGGGAGTATCAACTGAAATTTTAATAAAATCCAGTAATTTAGAACTTGTAATTGCAGAGGTTCCAATTGAAGTAAAGTATGAAGGCAAAACGTCAACTCATGATCCTGTTTCGCATGGTACATCAGTTATTCTTGCTACATTGAAATTTACGTCTATACGTAATCCTCTAAAATTTTATGCAATTCCAGGATTGATATTTCTAATTATAGGATTGAGTTTTGTTGCATGGACAATTCAAATTTTCACTCTAGAAGAAGAAATACATTTAGCAATTGCATTAATTGGAGTTGGATGTGTAGTTTTTGGTACGGTTCTTCTTATGACAGCCGTAATTTTATTTTCAATTGTCACAGTTGTTAATGAGAAAAAGAATAATTAAATTTGTATTTAAGAATCCTATAATTCAGGAAGTTCATCTTTTTTAACATCAGAGTAACTCCATCCACTCCAACCATCTTTTTCTGAATATTCCTCTAAACAAATTTGTACGGCTTTTCTTTGAACATCTTCGGTAAGTCTTCTTACACCATGTATTGCATTTGGAGCATCATGAAAAATTGCCATTGAATTATCAAGATTATATGGTTCAAAAATTATTGATGATTCATCATAATCTTTAGCCATAAATGTACCTCCAGGTTGTCCATTTTTCCAGCCTTTTGAAAAATACAACATCATAATCAAAGTACTCGGACCAACATTATGTGCATGTGGCATTTGAAATCCACCTTTTTCATATCCATAGAAACCAAAAACTTTCAATTTATTGATCGGAACTCCAGTAAATTTGCGCATGTTAGAGAGAAATTCATCTGACTCCACATAGAACTTAAAATTATTCCAAGCTTCGCTTACTGATGAATCATGAATTTTTTCAAGTTTGTCTTCAGGTTTTAAACCGCCCCATGGTTTTACTAACTGTTTTTTATTCATCGAATCGCCAGTAATCCATGTTCCATCATTAAATTCTGGGTATGTCAAAAAAAGTTTTTCATAAAAATCTTTTTGAAAAAAATCCTCTACGAAAGTAAATTTAAAGTCAGGATTATTTTTAAATGAATCAGATTTTTCAAAAACTTTTTCCCAATTTACCATATTTGTAGAATCGTTCATTTTAAATCAATTATTATTTTTATTGTATTCCTCTATTTATTATTCATCATTTTATAGAGAATTGCTAAAAGTATTCGTTTATACCATACTTTAAAAATTGGAGACAAAAATTTTGCTGCAAAAGTTAATTTTAGATCAATAGATACATGTACTTTAGTTTTTGAATCAGATAATTCCTCAAATGTAATTTCAATTATAGAATTTTTTGCGGGGCCAGAAATAATTGTAGTTTTTAACATATTCTGATTGATTTTTTGGTGAAATGAACTCTGTTTAATTTCATTTTTTACTAATGTTCTAAGAGCTATAGTTTCCTCGGTTGTAATTCCATGAGAATCATTTTTTATAATTTTCACGCTTGGTAATTGATCAGGCAGATATTCAGGATATTTTTCATATTCCTGGCATGCAGTCATAATATTTTCTTTTTCTATTTCTAAAATTTCTGTAAATTCTAAATTACTCATTTTTGTAAAAAAAGATGTATTATATTTAAGATAATATGATGATTTGTACTGTATCTATTCATTAATCATATTTTTTCTTCAACTACAACAAGTAATTTGTAGTGTATCCTATAAAGAGGGAAAAATTCAGTTAGAACATGCCTGATTTAAAGAAAATTAAAGGTTTTGCAAGCGTGGGCATTGCAGATGTTATAGGTACTGGAATAACTGCATTTTTTTGGTTTTTTATTGCCACATTAATGGATCCAGAAAAGTATGGAGAAATATTTTTTATTCTTGGAATTGCAACAATGGTATCATCATTTGCAAACTTAGCTCATCAAAATTCAATAGTAGTTTATGTAGCAAAAAAAATTAAAATTCAATCTACACTTTATTTTATCTCTCTTTGTAGTGCAGTTGCATCATCAATAATTCTAATGATAATATTTTATAGAATTGAACCCGGTTTGCTTGTATTAGGTTATGTGATTAATACTTTAGCAATTGGAGAATTACTTGGTAGGAAATCTTTTGTTGCGTATTCAAAATATTTTCTATTACAAAAAGTTCTAACAGTAACACTCGGAATTACATTTTTTTATGTATTTGGCCCAGAAGGAGTCTTGTTTGCAATTGCTATCTCATATTCAGGATTTATTGTACAAGTAATTAGAGGATTAAAAGATTCACCAATTGATTTTTCATGTGTAAAACCTAGAATTGAGTTTATTGCAAATAATTATTTTGTTGGAATTTTGGGAGTTTTGAGAAATCATATTGATAAAGTGATTATACCAACAATACTTAATTTTTCAGTTTTGGGTAATTTTGCATTAGCAGAACAAGTAATTACTGCCTTAATGGTGTTGCCAGCGATAGTTTTCAAATTAACTGTACCACAAGATGCTAGCGGCGAATCAACAGCAAAAATAAAAAAATTAACCATCATTGCATCTATTGGATTTACATTAATCGGAGTTTTTGTAGCTCCAATTGCAATCCCTATATTTTTTGCATCATACATTGATGCGGTTTCTGCAATTCAAATTCTTAGTTTTTCAATAGTCCCTACTACAATTACATTTATGTTAACATCAAAATTTCTTGGTCATGAAAAAAATCGTATCATTTTAGTTGGAAGAATTTTAAATTTAGTAGTTCTTGTGCCTGGAATGATTCTATTAGGACTAAATTATGGAATAGATGGTATAGCAATTGCATGGTTAATTGCACATTCCCTTGAAATGCTACTTCTTAGCAGTATATTTCTAAAAGATAGGTACAAGACATAGATGTTGCAATATAGAGTAAAAAATCAAATGAACATTGATGAGATAGATTTTATAGCATAATTATTTGAAATTCTATGTGTCACTTTTTGATAAATTTGGATTAATCTATTTCTTAATACCATTTTTGTTTATTATTAAAAATAAATGGAGTTTAATTTTTTCAATTTTATTAGGTAGTTCAGTCTACAAAATTAAAATTAAAAATTCACCTGAACTAAAGTTTCAATCATATGAATATAGTTTGATGATAAGTGTTTTAGGAGTATTAACTTATTCTACAGAATTTAATTTTAAAAACAATAGTCAATTTGAAATTTCTTTTGATTCAAAAAATAAATTTGTGCTATCTTTAGATCGTTCTTCAGTAGAAGATATCAATTTAATTCAAACATTATTTGGCGGGTTAAGACATGGTGCAGATTTTACAATTAGTGAAAATTTTAGAGAAAATGGTTTGAAAAGAGATAAAAGTTTTAAAATAGTTAAGAATGATGGTAGAAGCATAATTCAAACATCAGATGGAATAAAATTTTATTTGGATTCAATTCACCCTGGCAATACAATTGTGGAAACATTTGTGCAGAAAATACATCAGATTAATTCAAAACAATCACTTGATGGGAAAATTGTTGTAGACATTGGCGCAGAATGTGGAGATACCGCACTTTTTTACTCAAAATTAGGTGCAAAAGTATTTGCATTTGAACCAATAGAAGAACACTACAATCAATTAATTGAAAATATAAATTTAAATCAAGAACTTAAAGAAAGAATTACTCCTATCAATGCAGCCATTGGAAAAGATGGCGAATTAATTTTTCATTATGGTGTAAAGAGTATTACAAAAAGTACTTCATTCGTAAAAAATATACATGAAAATAAAGCTAGAGAAGAAAAAGTTACAGGTTATTCTTTCAAAAATGCATTTAAAAAATTTAATATAGAAAAAATTGAGTTACTTAAAATGGATTGTAAAGGTTGTGAATGTTTCTTAAAAGAAGATGATCTTAGTAACGTTGAAAATATTAAAATTGAATATGATTCAGAATTTGCTTCTTTAAAATTGGATGAGTTATTAGAAATATTAGAAACAGCAGGATTTAGAAATATAATTTATAGAATAAATCCAATCAGCAATAGATTATCAAATAGAGATTTTTGTCATGTGTTTGGTACAAAAAATTAGAGAATAGATAGTAAATATTGGTACAATTTGTTACTAATGGATTAATACTCATGGAAATAAATTCAAACTTAAAGACGAAAAACTATGGGAAATGAAATAAAAAATAAAATTAATAGAAACAACAAGGACCTAACAATATCTCATGTAAGTATTTCATTAGGAATAATTATGATAATAGGATTTGTTATAAGATTTCATTATTTACAAGACGAGATTCCGTTAATAGCAGATGGTCTTGATTATTTTACATATGCCTATAAAATGGCAGAAATTGGTAATTTCCCAAAAGACTGGGCATTATCAAATAATGGTTGGCCAGCATTTGTGTCAATAATTTTATCAACAATTAATGCGGATACATTTCTAGAAAATACATTTATTCAAAGACTAACATCAATGACCTTTTCTCTACTCACTGCCATTCCAATATTTTTTCTTTGTAATAGATTTTTTAATAGAACATTCAGTTTAATCGGTGTTTCAATATTCATTTTTGAACCTAGAATTATACTAAATTCTACTATGGGTTTAACTGAACCCATTTACATATTTCTCCTAACATTAATTCTAGTTTTTTCTCTTAGAGATAGTAAAAATTCAATATATATTTCATTTTTTCTAACAGGAGTTTTTGCAATATTACGATGGGAAGGTCTATTGTTAATTTTTGGACTAGCAATATTATTTATTATAAAAAATAGAAATAAAAATTATAAAAAATTATTTTTTGGGATAATATTATTTTTGATAGTAATAATTCCAATGTCATATATCAATTTAGATAATACTGGAAAAGATGGGCTGTTCTCGCCTTTATTGATGTATGGTCCAGGCTACATTGCTTTTTGGATGGAAGATGATGAATGTCCTGACGGAGAAAAAATGCAACCTACGGAAGAAGGAATTGATTGTTACCCAATTGATGAATTTGTAAAACCTAAAAGTTCAGACAATGTTTTTACTCTTCTATTAAAGAATGGTATTGAAAATTCATCAAAATTTTTTGGATGGGCATTAATACCAAGTTTTATTATATTTTTTCCAATTAGTATTTTTCTTCTAATAAAAAATGGCTTAAGAAAAAATTGGAGTTCAGAAAAAACAACTATTCTGATATTTAGCATTATACTCCTAATACCAGCATTCTATGCATTTTCAAGAAATTTTAATGACATGCGATATCTGTATGTAATATTTCCAATTCTAAGCGTTATATCATTAGTATTCATAAAACAAATTCTAGATAAATATGACCAGAAAAAAATTATCTGTATAGCAATTATTTTTGGATTAGTAATAATTTCAGTAGTATTTTTAGAAGAAAGAATTACAACAAATTCACAAATAGAAAATGAAAGATATGAAGTTTCAAAATTTTTAGTTAAGAATACTAATGGCGTGAATCTTTCTTCATTTACAAAATATTTCAAAGCTGCAGAAATAGAGAATGATTGGCCAAATATTCCTCCTCCAAATGTTGCAGGTCATATGCCATTACAAACAAAGAAATTTGTAATTAATGAAAATCTAACATTAGAAGAATTTCTTAAACAGAATCAAGAAGAAGGGCTAACACATTTAGTTGTAGAAAATATGGAAGATAGTAAAATTTTCCCCGAGATTTATAAAAATTCTAAAAATTATCCATTTTTAGAAAAAATCTATGATGGAAAAGATAATGAATTAATTAGCAAAGTCAAAATTTTTAGAATAAATTATGATATTCTTGATTAATAAAAATAGAAAATTACTTGAAAAAGTTCTGCAAAATAGATATAACAAATAATAATTTTTTATTCATATTGAGTAACATTTTAAGAAAAATTATCTATAATTCAAAAATAATTGGAGATGTATCAGGATATTTTGTTTGTAAATTTCAATTTTTATTATTATCATTTTATAAAGAAAAATCGATTATTGATTTAATTCGTCAAATAAGATCAGATGTAGATTTCGCTGTATTTCCTTATGATGCGTACATGATTTACTCATTAGTAAAAACTCAAAGTAAACTTGATGGAAATATGGCTGAAATTGGTGTGTTTCAGGGAGGTTCAGCTAAATTAATTTGTGAAGCAAAAGGAACTAGAAATCTTTATCTTTTTGACACTTTTGAAGGATTACAAAATATTTCAGATGTCGATACACATTTTGGCAAAAAATTTTGGAATGAAAACCAATTTAATAATACTGATCAAAAATCTGTAGAAAAATTTCTTGAGAAATATAAAAACGTAAATGTTACTAAAGGAATTTTCCCTGATTCTGCTGAAATTATTAAAGAATTAAAATTTTCATTTGTTCACTTAGATGTAGATTTGTATAAAAGTACAATTGACTGTTTGAAATATTTCTATCCACGACTTGTAAATGGAGGAATAATACTTATTCATGATTTTCATACAGATGGAATTAAAAAAGCAATCAAAGATTTTCTGGTAGAAAATGAAGTGCAAATTATTGAATTAAGTGGTACTCAAGGTATAATTCTTAAATCATAATTATGAATATGAAGAAGTTGTAATAGTTAATTATAATTTAACAGTACATATTATTAATCATAATTTTATAAAAAAATATGAAAAAGGATCTAACATCAATAATAATACTAAATTACAATGGTGAATTATTTTTAAAAAATTGTATTGAGTCAATCATAAACAATACACAACGTGAATATGAAATTATCATTGTTGATAATAAATCTCCTGATAATAGTGGTGAATTATTTAAAAAAGAATTTCCTAATTGTAATTTTATTTTAAACCAGGAAAATGTTGGAGTTCCTGAAGGATTAAACATAGGTATACAAAATGCAAATGGAGAGTTTCTTGTGTTTCTAAATAATGATTTGACTGTAGATGCAGGTTGGTTAGATGCATTTTTTTCTGCATATAAAAAATTTGGTGATTCTTTGTATCAACCAAAATCATTGAAGATGAAAGATTCAAAACAAATTGATGGAGTAGGAAATATGATAAACCTTTTTGGTTTTGGTTTTTCAAGAGGTAAAGGAGAAACAGATACAGGGAAGTATGATAATAAGATAGAAGAAATCTCATATGCATCAGGCACATGCATGTTTCTTCCAAAAAAAATAATTGATGATATTGGAGTATTTGATAAAATTTTATTTGCGTATCATGAAGAAGTTGATTTTGGATGGCGTGCAAGACTTTTTGGTTATAAGTCATATTACGTATCTAATGCATTAATTCATCATTTTGGAAGTGCACATTGGGGATGGTCAAAAAAAAAATTTTATTTGTTAGAAAGAAACAGATGGATTGTATTACTGAAAAATTATTCAGGAAGAACAATTTTGAGATTGTTACCAGGTTTATTTATTATTGAAATAATACTACTTGGATTCTTTCTCAAAAAAGGATTATTCAAAGAAAAATTACACGGATATTTTAGTATTTTAAATTCATTAAATCATATAATTAAAAATCGTAATACAATACAGTCAAGACGGAAAATTAAAGATTCAGATTTGTTAACCGAATTTTATTCAAATATTTACATTCCTCCAGAATCTCAAGAATCTCAACATACAGAAAAATTTAGTAGAATTTTAACTAGATTAAGTAAACTTTGTGGATTTTATAATTCACTAAAACGGTTGGAATGAATAGTATCATTATAGAGTAATTATTATACAATTAATTTAAAAAATTACATTATGGCAATATACAAATTTAGAAAAAAGTGTAGATTATGCTCTAGTACTAAATTTAATCTAGTTTTAGATTTAGGCAAACAACCTCCATCAAATGCATTCTTAACAAAAAATCAATTAAAAAAAGTAGAAAAAAAATTTCCACTTAGACTATACATTTGTAAAAAATGTTTTCACTTACAATTACGAGATGTTGTAGATAAAAAATATCTTTTCTCACATTATCTATATTTATCAGGCGCCAATAAACCAATTATAGAACACTTTGAAAAATATGCAAATTCAGTTTATAAAAAAATTTTAAAACAAAAAATAAATCCGTATTTAATAGAGATAGGTAGCAATGATGGAACACTCTTAGAAAAATTTTTAAAATTTGATGTAGATGTTTTAGGAATAGAACCTGCCAAAAACTTGGCAAAAATTTCTTCTAAAAAAATTAAAGTAGAAAATAAATTCTTTAGTAAAAAATTAGCAAAAAAAATTGCAGAAAAGAGAAAAGCAGATGTCATAATAGCGAATAATGTTTTAGGCCACATTGATGACTTGGATGATTTTATTAATGGAATTTTAAAATTATTAAAAAATGATGGCGTATTTATTTTTGAAGTACCACATGCGTTAGATCTATTAAAAAAATTAGAATTTGATACAATTTATCATGAACACATATCATATTTCACAGTTTTTTCATTAATGAAGTGGTTCAAAAATAATAATTTAGAGATTTTCAATATCGAAAAACAAAAGGTACATGGTGGTACACTAAGGATTTATGTTGCTAAAAAAAATACACATGAGATAAGAAAATCAGTAAATAATTTTAAAAATCAAGAAATAAAATTTGGAATAAATAAATTAAAAACATATGAAAGTTTTTCAAATAAAATTAATAAATTAAAAATATCATTAATTAAAAAAATTATAAAATTGAAAAATGAACAAAATAAAATTTTTGGTTATGGTGCACCTGCAAAAGGAAATGTTTTACTTAATTATTGTCAAATAAACAATAAAATGTTAGATTTCATTACTGACACAACTTCAATAAAACAAGGTAAGTACACACCAGGAACACATATTATAGTTAAATCACCAAAAATTATTTCTAAATTTTCAAAACAATATGTTGGCCTAATACTTGCATGGAACTACAAACATGATATTTTACAAAAAGAAAAAAAATTTTTAGATGATGGTGGAAAATTTTTAATTCCAGTTCCAAGACCGGTTTTGGTAAGTACTAATAATAAGAAATACTAATATTTTTCATAGAAATTGATTAAGTACAGAAAATAATATGTGGAACAGATGAAAATTTTTTTACAATATCCTTTTGATTTAGATAAATTAGAAATAAAGAAAAATAAGGAAATTATAACATTTGATCACGAATCACATACGATTTTATCTCAAAAGAACATAAAACATCTACAATCAGAAAATTATCTAACTGAAGCTGATTTTTTATTAATGGAAAAAATATGTTATGAATTAACTGAGTGGTTCATTAAAAATGATATAAGTAAAGAAATTACTTTCGAAGGAATAAATCTAGGATCATTATTTAGATGGGAATTACAATATTATTTAGTTCCAGTAATAAAGAAAATTTTTGAAATGGAAAAAATTGCAATGAAAGAAAATGATTCCACATGTTCATGCTCATATTCATTAAGAAAATTTGCTGAAATGTTTTTTACAGAAATTAGATTATTAGACAAAATTGAAAGAGAAAATGAATTATTGTTTGACAACATAAAATGGAATCTAACTAAAAACTTGGAAATTAATTTGGGAAAAAGAGATTTTGAACGAATAAAAAAATTTACGCAAAAAGGATTATTACATTTTTCAAAGTTAAAGAAAAAAAATAAGGAAAAAAAGCTTATTTTATTCACAGAATTTAATCAAATTAAATATGAAAACCTATTTTTGAATATTAAAAATTCGGATATTCAACCAATTTTCTTTAATTTTAGAAGACCTTATTTTTGGAATCTAAAATCATTTAACATTATTAATCAAACTGAAGGTCAAATAATAACAGATAAAATTCTTACAAAAAATAATAAACAAAATATTTTAGAAAATCAAAAAGGAATTAAAAGTAAATTTTCAGATTTATTAAAAGACTTTGATTTTGAGAATTTTTTTATTGTTAACAATAATTCATTTTGGAATATTATCAAAAAGGAATTTTCTAATATGTGTTTTACAAGAATGGATGAAGCTATTGAATTAATTGAAATTGCTAAAGAGATGTTTATTCATAATGATATTAATGAAATTTTAATATGGTCTGAGAATGGATTTTCTGAACAAGTAATTTTAGAATTGGGCAGTCGTAAGAAAATCCCAGTAAATTTGATCCAACATGGAATTATAGTAGATGATGATAGTAAAAGAAATTTAAAATTTAATGAATTTTCTGGAATATTGCCCAAAAAATCTAATAAATTTTTGGTCTGGAATAAATCTACAAAAAATTATGCACAAAGATCTGGATTCCCAAATAATGATATTATTCCTATAGGAAATTCAAGTTTTGACAAGATATTGCCAAATAAAAATAAAAATAAAAAAAATGATAGTTATGTTTTACTTACAACAACATCTCCAATTAAAATTCAACATGCAGGTTATAATACAAAATTTTTAGATAATTATATTTCTCAGCTTCAAAAAATATGTAAAAATATTCAGAGTCTAAATAAAAAATTGATTATAAGACCACATCCATTCGCACATGAATTTGATATTGCAAAATCTATCAAAAAATCATTTCCCGAGGTTATCATAGACAAAAAAACCGATATCACTACATTGGTGAGTGATTCAAGTATGGTGATTAGTTTAGGAATAACTAGTGTGATATTCGAGGCTCAAGTTTTAGGGAAACCCGTATTTTTTATTAGTTCTGATCATGACATATTTGGATTGCCAAAATATCTCACAGATAATCCAAATCTTATGATTGAAATTAGTGATATAAAAGAAAAAATTTCTAAAATATATCAAGATAAAAAATTTAACGATATGATTATTTCAACAAATACCAACCATGTTTCAAATGAATTTTTTAATTTAGGAAATTCAACGCATAAATTATTATCATTTTTCAGTTGAAAAGGAACAAACCTCAACAAGGTTTTTTAGAATAAAAAAAAAGAAATTTCTATGTTTGATGGAAAAACCGTTCTTATAACTGGAGGTACAGGTTCATTAGGAACTGCCCTAACTCAACGATTACTTGGTAATAATGTAAAACAGATTAGAATTTTTAGTAGAAATGAACTTAAACAGATCGAAATGGAATCAAAATTTCATGATGACCGTTTGAGATTTTTAGTTGGAGATATTAGAGAACTACCAAGATTAGTTAGAGCAACAGAAGATGTAGATTATGTTTTTCATGCAGCTGCTTTAAAACATGTTCCAAAAATTGAATATAATCCGTTTGAGGCCATAAAAACTAATGTGAATGGTTCTCAAAATGTCATAGACGCATGTTTACAAAATAATGTTGAAAAAGCTATTTGTATTGGAACAGATAAAGCAGTTTCACCACTAAACACATATGGTGCAACAAAATTACTAATGGAGAAACTTTTTGTAACAGCCCAACGTTATTCTAATCCTAAAAAACATCGTACTATTTTTTCTGCAGTAAGATATGGGAATGTATTTGGAAGTAGTGGCTCAGTAATTCCAAAATTTATTGAACAAATAAAAAATAATCAAAAAATTACTATGACAGATCCTGAAATGACACGATTTAATATTACTATGAATGATGCCCTTGATTTTATTCTTAAATCTGCATCTCATGCAAAAGGAACAGAAATCTTTGTTCCAAAATTAAAATCCTATGTGTTATCAGATATTAAAAATGCAATAAATGAATTATTGAGCGATACAGGCTCTGAATCAATAGGTATTAGACCAGGTGAAAAACTACATGAAAGTCTTATCAATGAAGATGAGATTTCTCATGCATATGAATACGAAAATATGTACATGATAATTGATCCGCAATATGATCACAAAGAATTAGAAAATGTTTACCCTAAAATAAAAAAAATAAATGAAATGAAAAAATATTCATCCGATCTTGCAGATAGATTATCGATTTCAGAGCTAAAAGGGCTGATACAAAATTCAGGATTCTTATAATCATTTTAAATATTATTGGCAGATATGATGACTAGATGAAGATCAATATTGGCCCAAAATCATTATTAGAAAAAACTCCTTCATCTTTAGAAATTAACGGAGACCCATACATTCTACATCAAAATGATGGAGTGCCTATTCTTTATAGTGCAATTTGTCCTCATCAACACAATATTGTAAATGAATTTCATAAAGAATTTTGGAAATGTCCTAGTCATGATTGGACATTCGAACCTAAAACTGGAAAATCAATTAACGCTCCTCAAGAATGTTTGTCAAAATTTTTTGTGGAAGAAATTGATAATTCACTATTTGTGACTTTTCCTGATAAAAGTAAAAAAATCATTAATGAATTATCTGGAGATAAAATCGCACCGAAAATTACTGTTGTTGGAAATGCGGCGTTATTAATAGAATGGAGTTCATTAAATCTATTATTTGATCCATGGATTGAAGGTCCAGCTACACATGGTTCATGGGTAATTTACCCTCCTTCTGATGTAAAAGTTGAGGACCTGCCGAAAATAGACGGGATATTCATTTCACATGAACATTCAGATCATCTTCATGAGTTTTCATTATCAAAATTTGATAAAAACACTCCAATATTTGTACCAGATGTAGACAATAATAGATTAGCATTTAGATTAAAAAAACTTGGATTTACCAACATCACTTCACTACATTCAGGAAATCCTCATTTAATTACGGATGAAGTACAAATTACTTCGTTTAATTCAGGCAGCGTTTGGTCAGATAATATTTTTTATTTACAATTAGGAAATTTTTCGATTTTAAATGTAAACGATGCAGGATTTAATTGGGCACTCAAAAATTTGATTGAAACAGTTGATTTGTTATGTATACAATTTTCTCCTGCTAGTGGTTTTCCAGCAACGTGGAATCATCTTGACGAAGATTCAAAGTTAGAAATTATGAATTCAAGAAACCAAGGTATGTTACGAATGATAAAACAGATTAACGATATAATGCAACCGACCTATATTTTGCCTTTTGCTAATTTTAATAGTTTGTATCTTCCAGAACATAAAAAATATTTAGAATTACAACCAAAGAATACTCCACATGATGTTACTACTATGTTTGAAAATGAGGACGTTAAAATTTTAGAATTATTACCTGGGGAGAGATGGGATGGTAAATCTAATTCTTTCACTACAAATCCTAATAGAAAATCTTTCTACACAAATGATTACATGTTGGATTATCTATCTAATTCTAAAATATATATTGAAAATGAAAAATTCATTCCAAAAGATTTTAGTCTTGAATTAATTGATATACAAAAATATTTTGAATTATTTAAAAATTCAAAAATTTCAGAGGATATAGGAGATTATGCAATTAGGTTAATTGTAGAACAAGAAAATAAAAAAATAGATTGTTTAATTGAATTTAATCAAGGCAAAGTAAGATGTTCCAAATATGAAGATGGAAAGGAATTTCATATGAAAATGCGGTGTCCTGGAGGTATTGTTCAATATGTAATTCAGAATGATCTATCGTGGGATGAAGTTCAATCAGGTTATTGGGCTAATTATGATAGAAATCCAGATATATACAATGTTGCACTATGGAAACTATTTCATGCACCATGGCAAGCAAGACCAGATTATAGGCATAATTATGAAAATCAATCAACAAATGTTTTAGATGAAAAAAGTGCTATTGCAGATATTATTGAAAATGGAGATAAAAAAACAATTGAAACATTAGAAAAATTTGGACTTTACTGTGCAGGATGTGAAGCATCAATAGGAGAAACGATAGAAGAAGGATGTTCAATACATGGTTTGAATGATTCAGAAACTAGCGAACTTATTAAAGAACTAAAATCATTAGAAAAAAATAAAAAATTATTGTAGATCTCTAATTAGTTCAAATGCTTCAGCTGCTTTAGAACCAGAAATAGAACCCCATCTTTTTGCTATAGCGTCTAATGCTTCAGGAGAACGAGGATGAGGGAATTTTCTAAGTTCATTTTTGTATACTTTGATTGCCTTAATTTTGTAAGATAATTCTTTGTTTATGTCAATAAAGATATTAGGTGAGAAGGGTTCACCAAAATTCCATTCTGATGAAGAGGGAACCTCAAAACAAATAATTTTTTTTACCTTTTGTTTGGTGGTAGGTCTAGTAGCAGTAATTGTTGCATTAAAAATAGCTCTATGATCAACATTAATGTCATTCTTTGTATGTGTGTAGATCACTTCAGGTTTGAATTCTTGAACAAGTTTTTCAATTGTTTTAGTAATTTCTAAATTTGAAATTGTATCCATCTCATTATCAGGAAAATCAAAAAATTCTACATTTTTTATGCCTAAAATATTTAGAGCTTTTTTTGCATCTAACCGTAATTTGTTAATTTGATTTTTCATCTTTTTTGTTAAAGTATTATCAATTTTGTATCGTGGATTATTCAAATATTCATCAGAACGCCTAGCAAAGATACCAGTTGCTAAAAAAACCACTTTAATGTTATTTTTTTGAGAGGATAATTTTTTTAATGTTCCACCCATTCCTAAAACTTCATCATCCGGATGTGCAACTAATACTAAGATTTTCATTCTATATCTGCCTCTATACTCAATTTATTTTTAAAAAGTTTTGCACTCTTAAATATTATTTTATGTTTACCAACTTTCATGAATGCATTTGGATATGGATCTTCCAACATTCGAATGAAATTATAAAGATAAGTTTTAGAATGATTTAATGATTTAAGTTCACTATCAGATGGTTTTCTTCGTTTATAACTTGAACTTTTTCCTTTTTGTTTATCTGAATTAAAATTACCTGAAATAATTTTTTCAAGGATCGCTAAATCATTTTTTTTCATTCGTTCAAAAATTTCAGAGAGATTTCCTTTCAACGAAAGATCTTTTTTCATAATAATATCACCTCCATCCAATTTTTCATTCATAAGAAATGCAGTTGTTTTTGTTTTATCTATTCCACGAATAATTTGATTTTGAATCGGGCTTCCACCACGAAATTTTGGTAAATCAGCTTCATGAAAACAAATACAATTAAAATTTTGAAAAATTTCTTTTGGAACTATCCAGGACCAATCTGGAAAGAAAATAAATTTTGGATTTATTTTTTGAATTTTTTTATAAGTTAATTGTTTTGGAGATTTTATTAGATGAAATCCTTTATGCTTTTTATTTATCATTTCAAATAATTCTAATGACCATTTTCTATATGCACAAAATACATAATTCAATAAATTGATAGATAACTCACATCATTTAAAATTTTAACTTATTGTTACTTAGAATCTAAGTTAAGATAATGTTAAATCATTAATAATGAAATAAAAATATGAAAGAATCTGAAAATATTAAGTATAAATTTTTAAAAAATAGAAAATATTCACTAAGAAATTATAGTATTGTACCTTTAAGAAATGACGATATAGTAAAAATAAAAACTTGGAGAAATGAACAGATCAATATTTTAAGACAGAAAGATTTGTTAAGTAATTCTCAACAAAAAGAATATTATCATAGTTTAATAGAAAATTCATTCTATATCATAAAACCTTCTGAGATATTATTCAGTTTTTTACTTAATGACGAATGTATTGGATATGGAGGATTAGTTCACATAGATTGGGTGAAAAAAATAGGAGAGATATCTTTCATTAATGATACAACAAGAGCATCTAATGACGAATTGTATAGATCTGATTTTAAAAATTTTATTTCTTTATTGTTTGGAATCACATTTTCTGAATTAAAATTTAGTAAAGTTACTACGGAAACATATGGAATTAGAACAAATACGCTAAGATTGCTAGATGAATTAGGTTTTAAATTAAATCATGTAATTGAAAACAATATTCAAATTAACAATAAAAAATATAATTCATTTTTTCACGAGTATTCTAATAATAAATAAATAGATAGTGTTATTTTCAAGAAAATTTTGCTATGAATGTGAACAAATCTCATGTCAATCTAGGTAAAAATGTCGAGATAGGTGAAAATTGTATTTTTGATAAGATGAAATCAACATCTTCTCAAGGCTTAATCAAATTTGGTGACTACTCCAAGATTCATGAAAATTGTCAATTCTACGTATCAGGTGAGGAATTCATTACGGGAGACTATTGTACAATTCATAAGAATACCTATGTCAATGGTTACAAATCATGCCATATTGGACATAATGCATGGGTTGGGCAAAATTCCATAATTAATTCAACTGATAAATTAGAAATTGGTAATAATTGTGGTATTGGTGCATATTCAAAAATTTGGACTCATGCAGCTTGGGGAGATATTGTCGAAGGTTGTAGATTGTTAGTAGGAATGCCAGATACAAAATGCAAATCAGGTTCTGTTAAAATTGGAGATGATTTTTGGGGAGTTGGTCAGATAACAATCAGTCCAGGGGTTTCAATTGGAAATAAAGTGATTGCTTTAACAAACTCATTGATAACTAAAGACATACCGGATAATACAGTTGTAGCTGGAATTCCCGCTAAGCCCATATCTTTAGACGGAGATGTTCGAGCCTACAAAAAACTAAATTCGTCTGAAAAATATGATTTAATGAAAAAATTTGCAAATGATTTTGCCAAAACATATAGCGCTATGATAGAATGTGATGATGTATTGAAAAAAATTTCCATAGCAAACAATCAATTAATCATCAATTGTTCTGAAGAAGATTGTGAAGTTGACAATGAAAGTACATTGTTTGATGTTTTTAAAAGAACATATACTAAGAAACATAAAAAAATAGAAGTAGATTTTATGAGATTTGTGTTAGATTATAAAATAGGATTTGTTCCACAATGAAAGCATACATTGTTGCAGAAATTGCATCAAATTGGGAAGGTAAGATTTCAGTGGCCAAGAAATTAATTTATCAAGCTAAATTATCTGGTGCAAATGCTGTAAAATTTCAGATGTGGAGGGCATCAGATTTGTATGTTGGACATCCAGATTGGAAAATAATTAAAAAATCTGAATTAACGTTTGACCAAGCAAAAATTTTAAAAAAATTTGCAGATAAAGAAGGTATAGAATTTTTTTGTAGTGCATTTTATCCTGATGCAGTGAAATTTCTAAAATCAATAGGTGTTAAAAGATTCAAAATTGCTTCACGAACATGCTTGTTTACCGACCCTTTATCTAGTGAAACTATTGATGAAATTGGAAGAACAAAAAAGCCTACGATCATTAGTATGGGAATGGGTGGAAATAAACCAAAAATAAATAAAAAATTGAAAAATAGCAAAACATTATTTTGTTACTGTATTTCAGAATACCCTACAAATTTTAATAAAATTGATTGGAAAGAATTGAAAAAATTTGATGGTTTTTCGGATCATACATTAGGAATTACTGCACCAATAATTTTTGCAATATTAAAAAAACAACTTAAAACAAAAGAAATTTTTATTGAAAAACATGTTAAATTAAAAAATTCAAAAGGACCTGATGCGAGTTCTTCAATAGATACTAATGAATTGAAACTATTAGTTACACAAATTAGAAAAATAGAGAAAACTAATATTTAATTTGCAAATTTATTAACAGAGTCAATTACTCTATCCACATCAGAATCTGAAAGATTTGGGTGCATAGGTAATGAAACTATAGTTTTTCCCATTTGTTCAGTGTTTGGCAATTTGGTTTTAGTTTTGTATAATGACATTTGGTGAACAGGTTTGTAGTGTATGCCAACTTGAATATTATTTTTTGTCATATTTTTAATAAATTGAGTACGATTATTTACAAGAATCCAATAAAGATGATAGGAACAACCATCAATTAATGGCATTTTAGTTTCAAGATTGATCCGTTTATGATATTGCTTGGCAATTTTTTTTCTTATTGAATTCATTTTATCTAATTTTTTTAGTTGAATCAAACCTATACTTGCGGAAAACTCATTCATGTAATAATTATCAGCTAATTCTTTAACATCATAAAACATTCCTTTTCTAGAAGTAATTCCACACCAACGCCTAGATTCTAAAATTTTTCTTGATTTTTTGTTTTCTGAATTATTTAATGCAATTAAACCACCAGTAGGCATTGCAAGATTTTTTACGGGATGAAAACTAAAACAGACAAAATCTCCATGATGGCCAATTCTTTCATTTTTAAAAATTGAACCAGCCGCATGAGCAGCATCTTCAATAAGATGTAATTTATGATTTTTACATATTTGCATTATTTGTTTTAAATTACAAGGAATTCCTCCAAAATGAACTGGTAAGATGGCTTTAGTTTTCTTTGTAACTAATTTTTCCAATTTTTCAGTTGACATACAACCAGTTTTTGGATCAACATCAACAAAAACTGGATTTCCTTGATTGAATTTAATAGCGTTTACGGTAGATACAAAAGTTAAGGATGGGACAATAACTTCTTTATTTTTTATATTTATCAGAGATAATGCTAGATTTAATGCAGCTGTTCCACTATTTACGGCGATACAATCTTTTGAATGAATGAAATTTTTGAATTTTTGTTCAAAGTCACTAACAGAATTTGTTCCTGCACCTGAAGCCCAAAAATGACTATGAAGTGTTTTAGTTAGAGATTTTTCTTCATCTAGCCCAACATACGGATCAAACATTTTGATTAGTTTTTTCATTTTTATCAATAATTAATTTTTAAAATTCCTATCTTGTTGTAACGATTTTAGCATTCCTTCATTTGGAGATATGTGTTGGTTAATTTTAACTAATTCGGGATTACGTGATAATAAATCCATTATATCATTTAGTAATATTGGATTCTTATTAATTTGTGAGATGATTTGTTTTATTAGTTCTAAATCTTCTTTATGATCTAGTGTGATTCTAATATGACTTAGATCCGTGGTATTTTCTAAATTTCCTATTTTTAGATCAATTTTTTCATTTCGTATAAATGGAGTTACGTGTTCTCTTTCAGAAGGAAGTTTCGCATTTCTCCAAGTTTTATCTAATATTTCAAATGAAAAAATTTCAACATCAGTACCAATTGGATAAGTTCGTTTAAGAGTATTTGAAACATAATCATAATTTTTTGTATTAAATTTTTGAATAACCTGATCTACAATCTCAGGATCAATTAAAGGACAGTCAGCCGTTATTCTAATAATGTTTTCAATTTGAAATTTTTTTGCACAATTATAATATCTGTCTAAAACATCATTTGAACTACCACGAAAACATTTCACTTTCATTTCTTTACAAATTTCTTCTATGACATCATCTTCTTCAAGATCGGTTGTTGCAACAATAATTTCATCTATAAATTTAGAAAAAGTAAGTTGATTTTTGACGAAATGTAATGTAGATAATTCATCATTTAATTTCATGAGTGTTTTTCCAGGTAATCTTGATGATCCCATTCTAGCTTGAATAATACAGCAGTTCATGTTATGATTTTTTCTCTATTAATTTAGGCATTACTGCAAAAGTTTCAGTAAAGAATTGATTGATAGATTAAATTAATTATTATGATTTTTTATTTACTATATGAATGAAAAAGAAGGGAAAAAGATACTTAGTTCAGCATATCATCGATTTGTGAAACGTGGTATTTCGGGGATCACTGCATCGTCAAGAATTCTTCCAGATTTTATTATCAATGGAACAGTTAGAAGTGGAACAACTTCACTCTATTACAATATTTGTGAACATCCATCAATACTTTCAGCGGATTATGATGAAATAGGGTTTTTTGATAGTAATTATCAATTGGGAATAAACTGGTATCGTTCTATGTTTCCTACGCAAAAAGAAATTTCTGAATTAAAGAAAAAAACCGGATTTGCAATTACTGGGGAAGACACACCATTTTATTTTTGGAAAAAAGAAGCCGCTAGAAGAATTTTGAATGATTTGCCAAATGTAAAAATAATTTCTATTTTTAGGAATCCAATTGACAGAGCTTATTCAAATTATAACCTAAGTATAAGAGCAAATACAGAAAAATTATCATTTGAAGATGCAATTGAGGAAGAAATGAGGTTTTTAGATGAACATTCTTTCCGAGAAAGTGTTGATAGACAGAGATCATACATTGCAAAAGGAATCTATGAGAAACAGATTAATTTTTGGTTTGAAATTTTTCCGAAAAAACAAATTCATATTTTATCAACAGAAGATATGAAAAAAAATCCGCAAGATACATTAAAAAAAATTTTCCGATTTTTAGAAATTCCAGAATATACTATTGAAAACCCACATAATCAAAAAGCAGTGGAATACGAAAAAATGAGTGAAGAAACTAGAAAATTATTATGTGATTTTTACAAACCACATAATGAAAAATTTTTTCAGATTATTGATAAAAAATTTGATTGGGAAAATTAATTTACGTAATCAGATACACGTTTTTCTGTATCAGCAAACATTACACCGACAGTTCTGAGTAAAGTAACATTGTTTTCATTACAAAAGTCAATTAATGTTTGAAGATATTTTGAAAAATTATTAGGATCATCTTTTGATTTAAGCATTGAAGAATAGAGATCGTCATGATCTAGCATTACAATTTTTTCTTTACCTAATGATTCAGTAATTTCCTGAATATTTTTAACTCCAAGAGGACTTTCAATTTTTGGAACAGGTACAATATGTTCAGGCAAATACTTTAAGAATTCAGAAAGAATTTCTTTTGAATCAACATTTGAAATTGCAAAATATGTGATATTTGGATAACTATCAAGAATTGGCTTTATTTGATCCATAGAATATCGGTTGTTAGGAGGTTTTGTTCGATTTTTTGGTAAATCAACAAAAATTTTTCGATTTGGATGTTTTTCAAGAATATCTTTTAAGGTTTCAAGATCATTAATCCATGCAAGATTTATTCTAAAAATAACTTCATCTGGTAAATTCATATCGTAATTTGTTAGATTTTGTGAGACGATCAACATGTTTATCATTTTTCCATTTCATTAATTATGATTTCTAATGCTTTTTTTGAAATAATATGTTCTTTATGAGTGTCATCCAAAAATATGCCAAAATGGCCAGTTTCAAACCCATCTACAATATTTTTAATATTTTTTTCATATGTTTCAAAGTGGTTACCTGAAAAACAACATGGATCATATTTATTGAAAATTTGTATAAATTTTCTATCTTGCCCAGTAGATGCCATGACGTAGAGATCCAAATAATTTGCAACTTCATATAATTTAGGATTCTTTTGTTCATAATCACCAACATTTTCAGGTGCAGTTCTCAAAAATATTGGATATGAACCGGCAACTGAATAACTTTGGATTATTCGTTCATCAATTGCAGGAGCAATTGTTGCGGTCCAACCACCACCAGAAATGCCAACCATATAGAAAGAATCAAAATTATAACGATTATCCAGATAATTTATTGTAACAACTAGAGGTTCAATAAAGAATTTGATTGGACTAAAATTTTCACTTTCTAAAAACTCCAATTGGTTGTGTGATTCAAGTTTTAATTGACCAGTATTTGGTAGATCCACTACGGGTTGAGAATTCATTCCTTTCAAAGGCATGGAAAAGGCTGCAACTGAATAATTATTTTCTAAGAAAAATTTTATTATATTTTTGCCTTCATAAAAGCCTCCACTATGACCTTGATGATAAATGATCAATTTTCCATTTGGGTTTAGAGGTGTAAAATGATATACGATGGAATTTACATCATAATCCATTACAATTATAAATTTATCAATTTTTTTTAGATTTTCTAAATCATCATATTTTATATCAATTATATTATTTTCAATTTTTATAGGTTCAGATTTTGGAAGAACATTTTGTTTCCAGATATGTGTGATCAGATTATTTTTTATTTTTTGTTTTGAAGAATGGTCAGTTACATGAATTAAGGAATTAACATCAATTTCATGAATTGAGTTTTTATCTTCATTTTGTTCAAGTATAAAGAATATAGAAATAGATGTAAAAATAATAAAAATTCCAATAATGTATAAAATTTTAGAATTCATATGAAGATCATCATACTTTTTCATTTAAAAGATACTAATGAAAGAAATATCATCTAAAGATTATTTTTTATCCAAACTCTTACCATGTATCGTTTTTTATCAGATTCTGAAAAATCTTCAAAACTAGTTCTTCCATGAATTATCCTATGATTATTAAAGAATGTCATATCATATTGTTTTAGATCGTAACTTACTGAAAATTTTTCATCATGAATAATTTCGTCAAGTTGATTTAGAATGTGATTTTGTTCTGTAGATAATGGTTGTTTTACAATTTTTTGGCCATCATCAATATAATTTCGAAGATACCTGAACTTCAGTTCATTATTTTCATACTTGAATATTGGTTCAAATGTTGTAGGAGATTCATTTTTTTCAAATTCATTTCTTTTATCAAAGTGAAATTTTTTGTATAGTAATTGTAAAAAATCTGGATTTAATTTTAAGATTTGATTGTGTATCGTATACACACTAACAAATTTACTTATTCCGCCAATTTTTGCAGGTCTAATACATAGAAGTCCAACAAAATCAGGAACTTTACTCCATTGAGGGCTATCTGTATGAAAAGAACCTCCTTCTTTTGTTTGATGATATCTACCACCAGTTTTCATTGATTTTCCCTCATCAGTAATTGTAACAAATTTTTCTTTTTTGATATTTTGTACATATAGTTCACCAAAACAATTTGAAATAATTCTAAAAATTTCCTTAATATTTTCATTAGAAAAATGTAGTAAACAAGAACCATCTAAAATAAAAAATCCATTTCCATCAATTAGACATGTTTGTTTTAATTTTAAAATCTCATTTTTTAGTATAGGAAAATCAGTTATTTCACATGTTTGAATAATATCTTTTTTTTTATCTAATTCAGAAATACTATTGCTAGATAATTTTATTAAAAAATTATCAGTTTGGTTATCTAATGATTTTTCCCAAGCTAATTTGTTATTGGTAATTAAATTTTGAAGAATTTCCATCAATTTTCGTTTAATTCATTCATGTATATTATCCTTAAGAAGTAATTCAAATATAATAACAAACGAAAATATTTTTGTGAAAAAAAATTTAATCTTAATTTGTGTTGATGGGTGTAGGCTTGATTTTGTCAAAAAATCAGAAATTTTTAAAAATTCTTTACCAGGAACGAATTTTTTCTCACAATCAATAACTTATGCACCATATACAAATTCTTCAATTTATGCTGTCATTAGTGGAACATATGGAAATAGAAATGGGTGTTTTAGCTATTGGCATTCATCACGTTTTAAACATAGTGATTTTTTGACACTCACTGAATATTTACATAAAAATAATTTTTACACATGCGCAGATGTTCATTCAGATTTAGTTTTACCAAAAATTGGTTTTGATGATTATAAAATATATGATGAAAATGATGTAAATTTACTGATAAGACATTCAAATTTAATAAAAGAAACAAAAAATAAATCAGAAACAAAACCATTTTTTCTTTATTTACACTATGAAAGTATTCATACAACAATTAAAAATGAAGTTTTAACAAAATTCACAAATTTTAGTCAAGAATATTTTGATCACAAAGAAGAAAATTTTAAAAGATATTCAAAATTATTTTCTAATGCTGAAAAATATATCGCAAAAATTTTTTCAACTATTGTTGATGAAAAATTATTGGATACCTCAGACATACTTGTAATATCAGATCATGGAATTAGCATTGGAGAAAAATATGGAGAACGTGCATATGGTGCATTTTGTTATGATTATACAATACGAACTTTTGGATTATACATTACAAAAGATTTTGAAACAAAAGAAATTACACAACAAATTAGACATATTGATTTTATGCCAACCATTTTAGAAAAATTTGGTATTTCAATAGATACAGATTTTGAAGCTTTAGATGGAAGATCAGTTTTACCTCTGTTAAAAAATCAATCAATGAATGAAATGATTTCATATTCAGAAACTGCAAATCCTTTAGAAGAATCTGCACCACCAAAAAAACCCAACACAAAATGTGTTAGAACATCCAAATGGAAATTAATTTTTAATGAATATGACAAGTCTAAAGAACTCTATAATTTAGAAAAGGATCCTAACGAAGAAGAAAATCTGATTAATACGGGTTTAGATATTGAAAGTGTTTTGTGGAAAGAATTAGAAAAAATAAATGTCATTCCTTAAACATTTTTCTTGCAATTTCCAAATCTTGTATAGTATCAATTTCACACCATTTTCCGTGAATTATTTCAGGATGAATTATTATTTTATGCTCAATCAATTCCTGTAAAAAATCAACTAATTTTGCGGATGTGAATGATTCTGCATCATGAAATTTACCATTATGGCTTTTTTGTAAATTTAGAAGAATTTCTCTAAATTTTTTAGAACCATTTAGATTAAGTTTCATTAAACCAATGAATTCTCCTATCTGGTATTTATCATCATCATCAATTTTTTGCTTAAAAATTCTTTTGACAGTATTATTATCAATAGTAACTTTATCAGCATCACCAATTGGATTTTGATTTCTAGCATTGTATTTTTCCCAATCCATGTCTACTGCAATTACTACATCTGAATTATTTTTACAAACTTGTTCTAAAATTAATTCATCAAAAATAATATCTGCAAAAATAATTAAAACATCATCATGGATTTCATTTGTTGCAACACACAAACTACCTAATTGATCATGGTTTTTGAAATTCTTATCATTGAGGTATGATAAATTTTTAAAATTGTATTTATCCGGAAACGGTCCTGTTATAATTAAGATTTCAGTTATGCCAGATTTTTTCAACAAGGATACTTGTCTTTCTAAAATTGATCTTCCATTAACTTCGATTAATGGTTTGGGAGAATCAATTGTTAGTTTTCCCATTCTAGAACCTTCACCCGCAGCGATAAAAATTGCTTTCATTTTATTTCATATAGAATCCATAAATCTAGATTTAATTTTTAATGGTTTATGAGTAATTCTTTCACTGGAAATTTTCTTTGATTTAATTTTAACGATTATCATTATTGGACCAGATTTATTTTTTATAGTTTGTAAAATATTTCTAAGATTTTTTTCAGTTTTAGTTTCATAAACAGTGTAATTTACATTTTCTGCCATTTTTTTTATTTTGATATTTGGAAAATTTGTTGGTTGGCCTCCAGTAGATTCATGACTAGCGTTATCAAATATAATATGAATTAGATTTTTTGGTTTTAGACTTCCAATTGTTACTAACGAACCTAAATTCATAAGAATATTTCCGTCCCCATCAAAAATAAAAATTCTTTTTTTTGGGTTTTTTATTGCAACACCAAGTCCAATAGATGATGCCAATCCCATTGAACCAATCATATAGAAATTACTTTCTTTGTCACGTACATTGAATAAATCTCTACTAATGTATCCATTAGCAGCAATAATTGGTTTATTTCCAATTTCTTCAATTACTATAGAAATTGCTTCTTTTCTAATCAAGAAATTCTCTCCGTATAATTAATGCACAAGGTAAATCATTCTTGTTTTTTTGTAATGCCCAAAGGCATGCATTCATCCAATTTTTTTCTGTAACGATCTTTGAAGGAAGTCCTATAATTTTTAGTAATTCTGGTTGAATTTTTCCAATTTTTTGATGCTCAGGAGCATCATTTGGCAAATAACCTCTCCAGCCAATTAGAAAGACGAGAGGAATTCGATACAATTGAACTAATGATGTAATTGTGCTGAGAGAGTTTGCAAAACCTGCATTTTGCATAAAAACTAGAGATTTACTTTGACTTAACGACATTCCAACGGCAATACCTATTGCCTCTTCTTCCCTAGTTGAAATTATAATTTTTTTATTTTTTAATCCTTCACTGATAAAATTTTTTAGTGTTGAATCTGGAACACCAACAAAATTTTCTATGCCATGTTTTAATAAAAAATTAAAAGTTTTAGATTGAAATTCTTTTGTCAATTGATGTAACCCATATTTTTTAATTTTCTTTCAATATCTTTTTCTTGTGAATGAATTTCAAACATCTTTTGTAATTCAAAAATTTCATCCATAGTAGAAATATCCTCTTTAACTTCATCCAGACTATTGGCTTTGTTTAATTTTTGTAAAAGTGTCATCATAGATTTATGTGCAATTCGAAGTGTTTGATTTGCGTAAATTACCATTTTAATATTATGTTTAATTAATTCATTAGTTGTTACATTACCATATGTTGTGGGTACTACAACCAAAGGAATTTTTCCACTCCATGAATCACAAAACTGAAAAATTTCTTGAGGAGTATTACTTTTTGAATGAATTAAAATTGCGTCTGCTCCAGCGCTTTCATACGCAGTAGCACGTTTTAGTGCTTCATCGATACCAAAACCCGCTATCAATGCCTCTGTTCTTGCAATGATCATAAAATCTGAATCAACTTTTGATTCTTTTCCAGCAATAATTTTAGCAACAAAATCTTTTTCACTTAGTAATTCCTGTTTACCATTTTCTAGAAGACTGTTTTGTTTAGGAAAAATTTTATCTTCAATGCTTATACCAGCAACCCCTGCTTGTTCATATTGTTTCACTAAATGTGAAACGTTTGAGGGACCACCAAATCCGGTATCACAATCAGCAATTATAGGAATATCACAAGAGTCAACCATATTCTTGGCAATTTGTAAAAATTCAGTCATTGTCATTATACTAGCATCAGGAACTGCATGAGTTGCAGATATTGCAAAACTGCCTGCCCAAACAGCATCAAAATTAGTTATTTCAACTAATTTTGCAGACATTGCATCAAAAGCACCTCCAATTTTTAAAAGCGGTTTTTCTTTAATTTTATCACGTAATTGCTTAGTAGCGGAAGACATTATTGATTACTTTATATCAAGTTATAAAAAATATGCCATGTTTTAACAATCATGTATGAAATAAAACAACCATCTAACATCATAATGGGAAAAAATTCATGTTCTGAATTTAGATTTGATGATAATTGTTTAATCATTACCTCACAAGGTGCAAAAGCTCGTGGATGGCTAGAATATCTAGGAATAAAAAATTTTTTAATTTATGACAAAGTCGAATCAAATCCACGTATTGAGATTTGCCAGGATATTATTGATGAATTCTCAAAATCAAAAATTTCCAATGTAATAGGCTTGGGTGGTGGAAGTAGCATGGATGTTGCAAAATATGTCGGACATAATATGAAAAAAAATAAAATTCTAATTCCAACAACATTCGGAAGTGGAAGTGAAGTAACAAGAATTTCAGTTTTAACTGTAGATGGACAAAAAACTAGTTTCCACAATGACGGTATGTTCGCAGATATTGCAATTGTTGATCCATATTTTATCAAAGATACTCCAAGAAATATTCTTAAAAATTCAGCAGTTGATGCATGTGCACAATGTTCTGAAGGATATGATAGTAAAAGTGGAAACATATACACAAAATTTCTATGTAAAAAAGCATTTGATATTTTAGAAGATGCAATATTAAATGAAAGATATGAGAATTTACCAAAAGGAGCACTCATTACAGGTTTAGGTTTTGGAAATTGTTCAACCACATTAGGGCATGCACTTTCATATGTTTACTCTAATGAAGGTTATAACCATGGTCATGCATTAGCATTTACAACACGTGTGGCACATGAATTTAATGCATCAATATTTTCAGAAAGATTTTCCAATATTGTAAATAAATTAAAATTTGAGAAAATAACCTTAGAACAAGATTTGAAGGATGCTGCAGATATTATCTTAAAAGATTCTAAACATTTAATGAATAATCCACATACTGTAGATAAAAATGATATAATCAATCTATTGACAAAAATAAATAATTTTGATTAAATTGAATCTTATGATTAGTTATTAATCCTCATATAGCTTGAGATTCATAAATTGCATTAGATGAAGATTTTACAAATTTTATTTCTTATCAGTATAGTATTGATCACACTATACATATTTGATAAATTTACTTCTGAGAATCCAAATGATTCGGCAAATATTGTCATAGGTATTTCAAATATTGGTTCAGAAAGTTGTTTACAATGTGAAATGAATGGAGAATCATATGAAAGAGGTTGTAAAGCATGTCCACAAGACAATATCAATTTCAGAATAAAAAGTATTGAAAATAAACCGTTTATTTCTTCATGGAGTAAAGATAATGCAATGTTTTATGGAGATAAACAATGTGATGGAGAAATAGAATTACCATTAATTAAAGCAGAAACCAACATAGAATATTGGACTGAAATTAAACTAAAAAATTCAGAATCTATAATTACAATTTATGAAGATAGTGATTTTGAGGAAAAGATATCAACGGCAACTAACAAAATCTGTACTTTACCATCAGATTTGAAATTTTTACGCTTCTCAATGAATGATGGAAAACCAATTGCAGAGGGAGGAAGACTGATAGGTAATATTGATAATATAGAAATTTTTAATTATGAGAGCTCAAAAAATAATTCTTTTGAATCTGTAAACAAATTATCTAAAATTTATGAAGAAGACTTTTCAAATTGTACTACTAAAAATTGTGACAAGTGGGTTTTGCAAAATCCTGATGTATTTTTTATTAATACAGAAAAAGAATATTTTCATTTTGATTCATATGTTTCAGGTAATAATGATTATGCACATTATGAACTTCCTAATTCATTATCTGAAAAAGAATGGATGTTACGATTATTACTTTCATTTGACCAAATTGACGAATTTCCGCATGGAAAAGGAGTTTTAGGAATTGAGCCAGATTTAAGAAATTTTATTTTTATTTTTACATCTGTTTTGATAGCACTCCCTACTGCTTTTTTCTCAATAAAACAAAAATCCTGGAATAGTAACATATTGATGATAATTTTTTCATCTATACTACTTTACGTTAGCATCATACCATTCATTCCTAATTATATATTAAATCAAAATGTTGCATTTGAAAAAATTTTAATAATTTTCAGTTTAATTGCCATAAGTTTAATTTTAATTAGTTTTGGAACACACCGAATTTATTCAATAATAAAAAAATAATAGTTATAGGTGAATTAGATTCCCACAAATTATGAAACCTAATATTCTTTTTTTAGTTCTTGATGGATTTAGATCTGATTTATGCCAAGGAGAGAAAAAGACATCAATAACACCAAATATTGATAAACTTATTAAAAATGGAATTTATTTTAAACAATCAATTTCATCAGGAATGGGTTCAACAGCATCAGTATCTAGTATTCTAACATCATTGTACCCATTTGAAGCTCAAGTTCAAGATGGTAGTCTTTTCAAAATTAATCCAAATATCAAAACATTCGTTGATGAATTAAAAGATAATGGATATTATACACACGCAATAATACAAAAACCATTAGCGCATATTGGTTTTGAAAAAATTTTCAATGAGAATTTAGATATCTATGATCAAACTCAGGAAAAACTTTGGACTGGATTAGGTGAAAGAATTGTAAAAAGATTAATGCGCATAAAGAAACGAGATTCTTGGTTTTGTTATATACAACTTTATGATCTTAATCTTTTAATTTATCCAAAAAAAGAACAAATTGAGAAAGGACCGCCGGAAATTAAGGATTCAAAATTTGGGAAAAATAGTTACGAAAGAATTATTTCAGCACAAGATAAATGGATTGGAAAAATTATCGAACAAGTTAATCTTGAAAATACACTAATTATTTTTACAGCAGATCATGGTCTCGAGTCAGGAGCATTTGATGAAGAATTAGAGAAATTCGATAATGAACAACGAGAGAGAAGAATTGTGGAACCAGGTGTATCATTAAAAATGGGTATTAAAATGAAATCAATTATCCCATTTAGAAAAAAATTAGCTGGTAGATATAAAGATCATATTAACAAAACTAAAGAAAAAAAACAAGAGCCTGAAAAAAATAAACTCGAAAAATTAGAAATTTCGGAATATAGAAAAAGATTAATGGAATATTCAATTTTGCCGAAATCAAATATCTATGATGATCGATTACATGTTCCATTAGCTTTATGTGGAAACGGATTACCTGCTGAAAAATTGATAGATAAAATGGTAAGAAGTATAGATATTTTTCCCACAGTATTTGACATATGTAAATTATCAAATAATCTAAAAGATAGAAGAGGAGAAAGTTTACTACCCATTATAACTAATTCGGAATCTGATGAAAATTTTGTTTTTATTGAGAGTTCAGTGAATGTAACAAAATCACCTGATGCCAATGTAGTTGGAATTAGGACCTCAAAATTCAAATATTTTAGAGATAGGCACAAACCAAAAGAAAATGTGCATCTTTTTGATTTAAAGAATGACCCTTTAGAGGAGTATAACTTGGCAAATGAAAATTATCAAAAAATAGATGAATTTGAAAAATTATTAGGAAAAGTGAATAATAAATTAGATTTCACTACCAAAAAATCCGATGATAAAATGGAAATAAATGAAGCAAAAGAAATTGAGGCAAAATTGAAAGAAGCAGGATACATAAATTAGATATTTAAATCAAATTGAGAAAAGAACACATCGTTTTATATAAATTATAAATTAAAAAAAACATGAAAGTAATATTAGCCGTTTTTGCAACGATAATTTCCATATCAATTCTTAGTATAGGAATTTTAATTACGCCAAACAATGATTTGCCTGTAAATAAATTAGATTCTCTAATTGTCGATGATTTATCAAATTCCAATTTTGGAAACTTTGATTTATCTGGAAAAGATTTTTCTGGAAAAGATCTCTCAGATACGGATTTTAAAGAATCTAAAATTTTTGGTGCAAATTTTAGATTAACAAATTTACAAAATGCAGATTTTAGTGGTGCAAATCTTTCTGGAGCTGATCTAGCTGAATCTGATTTAAGTGGTGCAGATTTGAGTAATAGTATACTTGAACATGCAAGACTATACAAGACAAATATACAAAATACAAATTTTGAAGGTGCAGATCTTACAAGAACAAATTTCTGTGGTCAAGAATTGGTAGGCAGGGTATTTGTTGGTGCAAATTTGCGTGGTGCGGATCTACACAAAGCAAATTTGCTATATGCAGATCTCAAAGATGCAATATTAACTGGGGCAGATTTGAGAGAAGCAAATTTGTCTGGTGTTGATTTATCGGGGGCAGATTTAACTGGGGCAAATTTTAGAGATGCAAATTTGTATGGGGCAAATTTGGAAAACGCAATAATAATTGGTGCAGACTTTACTAATGCAAATTTACAAAATGTGAATTTGAAAAATGCAGATTTATCAAATTCAAACATATATGGAATTGATTTAACGGATGCAAATACAGAAAATACAAATTTTGAAAATACGAGAAATGAATTTGTTGAGTATGTAAGTGTTGGAAGTGCTATTGATAAAAAATACAAGTATAAAGATTTGAGTGGTAAAGATCTCACAGAAGCTGATTTTTCATATTCTGATCTTACAGGAGTTGATTTTTCATATTCTGATCTTACAGGAGCAAATTTTTATTATTCAATACTAAATGATGCAAATTTTAGTAACACGAATTTATCTTATGCAAAAATGACAGGAACAGAATTAGAAAATACAAATTTTAAGAACGCAATAATGAGTAACACAATATTATACCATGCAAATTTTGACTCGGCAGAATTATCAAATCTTAATTTTTCTAATCTTGATCTTTCAGGAGTCGATTTTAATAATGCAAACATAGTAAATGCAAATTTTGAAAATTCACAACTTTTTGGCGTTAATTTTAAAAATGCAGATTTAACTGATGCAAATTTTGAAGATGCAAATCTTTCTGGGGCAAATTTTGAAGATGCAAATCTTTCTGGGGCAAATTTTGAAGATGCAAATTTACAATTTGCAAATTTTAAAAATCCGTTTAGAGGTTCAATTAATCCCATAGATGTTTTTGAAGGAACTAATTTTGATGGTGCTAATTTGTATGGGGCATATTTCTATATGGCAGATCTTTCATCAAACAGTTTTAAAAATGCAAATCTTGAAGGAACTGACTTACGAGGTGCTAAT
>MDSW01125124.1_pt1 | contig 47378 bp, 48 predicted proteins | sample 811171 | NCBI WGS metagenome assembly MDSW01 (sample SAMN05326641, study PRJNA326480) | marine metagenome | isolation source: seawater | place: Atlantic Ocean: North West | collected 2012
CAGTGCTCGGCGTCGAGGACCCAGTCATTTCTGAACGAGACGTAGGTCCAGGTCCTGATCCCGGCGATGCGGCCGATCAGGGTATCGATATCACCGTCTGTACGGTCGAGCCTCTTGACGTTCGCCGCCACCCAGTCCGGCGCCAAGCGCTCGGCGCCCGCCGTCAGGTGCTTGTAAATCGACATTGCCAGATTGGCGTGCGCGTCGCTCATCACGCCGCGAAAATCGGGAATCTGGCAGACGTCCCACAAAAGCTGAACCCGCCTTTTTCCCTTTGCGGTCGCGACAACGTCTGGCTCTTTCCGAAGGCGGTCGAAAATCAGCTCGTCGTCGGCAGGGCGGGTGCGGCTGAGCCCCGCCACCGTCGGGCGTTGATTGAGGCTGCTTCTGAGCGCCGCAAGAGATGACAGGTCGAGATCCGTATTCCGCCAGTAGATATGTTCGAGCGGATCGAAGCGGTGCTCCTCGATCCGTTCGGCGATCTCGTCCGAGAGCGTGCCGGCTTCCGCCGTTGTTCCGAAGGTGCCGTCGTTCATGTGCCGCCCTGCGCGTCCGGCAGCTTGCGCCAGCTCTGGGGCCGTCAGGTGACGGATTCGCCGGCCGTCGAATTTCTTGAGGGCGGCGAAGGCGACGTGATCGACATCCATGTTCAGGCCCATGCCGATCGCGTCGGTGGCGACCAGGTAATCGACCTCGCCCGTCTGATACATCTCGACCTGGGCGTTACGCGTACGCGGGCTGAGGGCGCCCAGCACCACCGCCGCGCCACCCCGCTGACGCCGGATCAGTTCGGCAATGGCGTAAACATTGGAGGCGGTAAACGAAACGATGGCGGAACGCGCCGGTAATCTGTTGATCTTGGCCGGGCCGATATGGGTCAGGACCGAGAACCGGGGCCGGGTCACGACCTCGGCACTCGGTACTAGGCGCTTCAGCAACGGGCGGATGGTTTCCGCGCCCATGAACATCGTCTCGCTGCGTCCGCGCGCGTGCAGAAGTCTGTCCGTGAAGATATGGCCCCGGTCCGGATCGGCGCACATCTGGATTTCGTCGACGCCGACAAAGGCGAATTCGCGGTCGACCGGCATCGATTCGATGGTGCACAGGAACCAGCGGGCATCCTTGGGCAGGATCTTTTCCTCGCCGGTGATCAGCGCGACCTGGTCCTTGCCCTTGATGGAAACGGCGCGATCATAGTTTTCCCGCGCCAAAAGCCTGAGCGGAAAGCCGATCATGCCGGACGCATGGGCCAGCATACGCTCCATCGCGTAATGGGTCTTGCCGGTATTGGTCGGGCCGAGAACGGCGCTGATCCGCCCCGGTTCATCAAAAGCCGCAGCCATACATCGACACTGGCGCGATGCGTGGCGGAATTCAAGCCTGTATGTCTATTGTCAGGTTGGTGAAGGATGATTGCGGTGAACGCCCGGGACGCTAAGATACAGGCGCTCTAGAGGGAACGCACGACATGCGCATTCTTGTCGTCGACGATGATCATTTTTCGCTGCTCGCAATGGCCCGGCCGCTGCGACAGGCCGGCTATGAGGTGGTCGAGGCGATGCGCGCCGAACACGTGGTCGCCGCAGCTGAGAAAGGCGACTTCAAGGTGATCATCATCGATATCTTCATGCCCGGCATGGGCGGTATCGAAGCGATTCAGAAGATCCGCGCCAAGAACGCCAATTCTTTCATTATTGCCGTCTCCGCCGGGATGGGCGCCATGCCCGGCGACGATGCGATCCGCGCCGCGGTCAAGATCGGCGCCAATACCGGTTTCACCAAGCCCCTCGATATCGACAAGCTGATGCAGGCCGTGCGCGACATCGGAGAGCCGGCCCCTGCGGCAGAGGCCTGAACCCCGGATTTTCGCCGTTTCAGGGGTTGCGAAAGCTCAATAATCTCCACATATCCGGCGTGGTTATGGCGCCGTCTCGTTCGATGAAGCGCCGTTCGACGAATTCGGGGGTGAAAAAGAGCATGAGCAAAGAGACATATTCGTTTCAGGCCGAGGTCGGGAAGATTCTCGATATCGTAGCCCATTCCCTTTACAGCCAGAAAGAGGTGTTCCTGAGGGAGTTGATCTCCAACGCCTCCGACGCGTGCGACAAGCTGCGCTACCGGATGCTGACGGAGCCCGACCTGGTCGAAGGCGGGGGCGATTTCGAGATCGGAATCTCGATCGATTCCAAGAAAAAGACGCTGACCGTCTCCGACAACGGCGTCGGGATGGGCAAGGACGATATGATCGACTCGCTCGGCACCATCGCAAAGTCCGGCACCCAGGCCTTCATGGAGGGCCTCAAGGAAGCCCAGGCCGGTGGCGAGGACGCCAAGATGGCGCTGATCGGCCAGTTCGGCGTCGGTTTCTATTCGTCATTCATGGTCGCCGACAAGGTCGAGGTCGTGAGCCGCAAGGCCGGCGAAGACGGGGCCTGGCGCTGGACGTCGGAAGGACATGGCTCGTTCGAAATCGAGGAAGCCGAGCGCCAAACGCACGGCACCGACGTCATCGTGCACCTTAAAAAGGATGCCAAGGAATTCCTCGAAGAAGTCCGGGTCGAAAACGTGGTCAAGACGTACTCCGATCACATCGCCCAGCCGGTAGTCCTTAAGGCCGGCAAGGAAGGGGATGATGATAAGACCCTCAACAGTGCGTCTGCGCTCTGGACCCGTGACAAGAAAGACATCACCGACGAGCAATATAACGAATTCTATCATCACGTCGGTATGGCCTTCGATGAACCGTGGATGGTGCTGCACAACAAGGCCGAAGGGGTGGTCAGTTACACCAATCTCCTGTTTATCCCTTCATCGCGTCCGTTCGACCTGTTCCACCCGGAACGGAAAGGGCACCTGAAACTGTACGTGAACCGGGTCTTCATCACCGACGATTGCGATGCGCTTATCCCGGGATACCTCAGGTTCGTCAAAGGGGTGGTGGACAGCGAGGATATCGACCTCAACGTCAGCCGCGAGATGCTTCAGCACAACCCGGCGGTCGCCAAGATCAGCAAGGCCCTGGTCAAGCGCGTGCTGGGCGAATTGAAGAAGAAAGCGGACAAGAAACCCGAAGAGTACGCCGAATTCTGGGATACTTTCGGCATGGTGCTGAAAGAAGGGATTCACGAGGACTTCGAGAACCGCGACCGGCTTCTCGAACTGGCGCGTTTCAAATCCTCTGCCGTCGACGGCTGGACGTCGCTCAAGGATTACGTCGAGCGCATGAAGGACGGCCAGGACGCGATCTATTACATCTCCGCCGACGATGCCCAGACCGCGGCCAAGAGCCCACAGCTCGAAGGCTTCCGTGCCAAGGGGATCGAGGTGCTGTTCATGACCGATCCGGTCGACGAGTTCTGGATGCCGGCGGTCGGGCAGTTCGAGGACAAGCCTTTCAAGTCCGCGACCCGCGGCGGCGTCGACCTGTCCAAGATCAAGGATGCCGACAAGGAGGACGGTGACGACGAAACCAAAGATGAAGCCGGTTCCGCCATCGATGCGCTGACCGCCGCGTTCAAACTGGCGCTCGGCGATAAGGTCAAGGATGTGCGCACGTCGTCACGGCTGACCGACAGTCCCGTCTGCCTGGTCGCCGACGAGGGCGATATGGACATGCATCTGGAAAAGCTTTTGAAGGCGCACAATCAACTCGACGCCGCATCGCCACGGGTGCTTGAGGTCAATCCGAAGCACGCCTTGATCAAACATCTGGCGGGATTGGCCGAAAAGGACGCGAGCGACAAGGTGCTCGACGACGCCGCGTACCTGCTGCTCGATCAGGCGCGCATCGTCGAAGGCGAGCCCGTGATCGATCCGCAGGACTTTATCAAGCGCATGACGGCGGTGATGCAGAAAGGGCTGGCGGCCTAGCATCCGCGGCTTATCGAGCCATTGCAAAACACCCGACATCCCCGCGTAAGCGGGGACCCCGGGTGGGAGCGTCAGCATTTCTGGCTTCCCGCCGTCGCGGGAATCACGAACTGAGGATTATTTCAGCGACGCGCAGAACCGCTGGATGCGTTCGCACGCGTCTTCGAGGACGTCCGTCGCGGTTGCATACGAAATCCGGAAGTGCGGGCTGAGACCGAAGGCTTCGCCATGCACGGCGGCAACGCCTTCTGCCTCCAGAAGCTCGACCACGAAGTCTTCGTCGTTCTCAATGACTTTCCCCGACGGCGTTTTCTTGCCGATGACACCAGCGCACGACGGATAGACATAGAACGCGCCTTCGGGCGTCAGGCAACTCAGACCCGGTGCCTGGTTCAGCATGCTGACGACCAGATCACGGCGTTCGCGGAAGACTTTGTTGTTCTCTTCGATGAATTCGTGCGGCCCATTGAGCGCCGCGACGGACGCGGCTTGCGATACGGCGGCGGTGTGCGTGATCGACTGCGACTGCACCATGGTCATCGCCTTGATCAGTTCTTTCGGGCCGCCGGCGAAGCCGACGCGCCAGCCTGTCATACAATACGCTTTCGACATGCCGTTCATGGTCAGCGTGCGGGATTTCAGCTCCGGCGCGACCTGGGCGATGGTTTTGAATTTGAAACCGTCATAGACGAGATGCTCGTAAATGTCGTCTGTCAGGATCCATACTTGCTCGTGTTTCTTGAGTACGTCGGCGAGCGCCTTCAAGTCATCCTCGGTGTAACCGCTGCCGGTCGGGTTCGACGGCGAGTTGAGGACCAGCCATTTGGTCTTCGGCGTGATCGCCGCTTCGAGTTGTTCGGCCGTAAGCTTGAAATCCGCTTCCTTGGGGCAGTCGATAATGACCGGCTTGCCGCCGAACAGCACCGCGATATCCGGATAGCTGACCCAATAGGGCGCGGGGACGATCACCTCGTCACCCTTGTCCAGCGACGCCATCATGGCGTTGAAGATCACCGGCTTGCCGCCGCAACTGACGTGGATTTCGTCGCGCGTATACTCAAGATCGTTGTCGCGCTTGAACTTGGCGATAATCGCATCGAGCAGTTCCGGGGTGCCGTTGACGCCGGTGTAGCGGGTCATGCCCTCGTCCAGCGCCTTTTTAGCCGCGTCGATGACGTGCTGCGGGGTGTCGAAGTCAGGCTCCCCCGCGCTCAGCGAAATGATATTGCGGCCTTCGGCGGCGAGGTCGCGCGCCTTTTGGGTGATGGCGATGGTGGGGGATGGTTTGATGACGCTCAGACGGTCGGCGACGATGGACATCGATGAACTCCGCAGGCTGGGTTGGTTCGGGTTGGTCTAAAAACGGCGGAACTTTAGGCCGTGCTCCCGGTCTCGGCAAGCTTTGCCCCGATTTCATCTTATTTTCCGCGAAATCACGCCAAAATGCCGGTGTTTGATCTCGGCTCCACCACCTTCAGGGAGCCCCCGCGTCATGTCGCCTGTCATGTCATTGTTCCGTCCGTTATTCATTATAGTATTGTTCTTAATCGGTTTTTCCGTATCCAGCGCTACCGCCCAGCCCAATCTGCCGCCTTCCGTCATCGACGAGGGCGGTTTGTTCTTTCCGGGCGACAAACCGGGGACGGTGACGCCAGCACCCCTTCTGAAGACCGAGATCGACGCCACCGTCAGCGGCCCGGTCGTCCGGTACAGGCTGCGCCACACCTTCGTGAACACATCCAAACAGTGGAGCGAGGCGATCTACACCTATCCGTTGCCGGCGAACAGCGCCGTGGACCGCTTGAAGATGACCATCGGCGCGCGGGTCGTCGAGGGCCGCATCGAAGAGAAGGGCGAGGCCAGGCGGCTGTATAACGATGCCAAATCGAACGGCCAGCGGGCCAGTATCGTCGAGCAACAAAGGCCCAACATCTTCACCACGTCGCTGGCCAATATCGCGCCGGGCGAAGATATCACCGTCGAGATCGGTTTTCAGGAAATGCTTCGGATGCGGGACGGCGGCTTCCGCCTCAGGATGCCGCTGGTCGTCGGGCCACGCTATATCCCGGGCGAGGCCGTCAGCGGTTTCAAGTCCACGGGCTGGGCGCCGCCGACGGACAACGTCGCGGACGCCCACCTGATCACGCCGCCGGTCCGGACAGTCGACGCGGGGCCGGGCAATCCGGTGTCGCTGAAGATCGACCTGGATGCGGGGTTCCCGCTGGCCGCGCTTGAAAGTCCAAGCCACGACCTCGCCATTGAAAAGCTGGGCGACGGCAAGGCGCGTATCGCGCTCGCAGATACCGTCCCCGCCGACAAGGATTTCACACTGATCTGGCGGGCGCGCGCCGACGATGCGCCGGCGGCCGGGTTGTTCACCGAAACGGTCGACGGCACCCGGTACGCGCTTCTGATGCTGAGCCCGCCTGCAAGCGGTCGGCCATCTAAACGCGTACCGCGCGATCTGGTGTTCGTCGTCGATACGTCCGGATCCATGCACGGCGCGTCCATCGATCAGGCCAAGGCGGCGCTCAGGCTGGCGTTGGACCGGCTGACGCCCGATGACGGTTTTCGCATCATACGCTTCTCCAACACCATGTCGTCGTTCCGGCCCGCAAAAGTCATGGCGACGCCCGAAAACATCGCCGCCGCCAAGGACTACGTCAGCGCTCTCGACGCCGACGGCGGGACGGAAATCGTCAAGGCGTTGTCGCATGCGCTTGCGCAGCAACGTTCCCGCGATCGCCTGACACAGGTCGTGCTGCTGACCGACGGTGCGGTCGGCAACGAACAGGCGCTTTTCGACGTGATCGACCGGCGGCTCGGTGCGGCAAGGCTGTTCACCATCGGAATCGGCACCGCGCCAAACGGTTACCTGATGACCCGTGCTGCGCATGCCGGGCGCGGCACGTTCACGTTCATCGAGAGTGCCGATGAAGTCGCGGCGCGAATGACGGCGCTGTTCACGATGCTTGAGACGCCTGCGTTGACGGATGTCACGCTGGACTGGCGGGGTGGTCACGCGGAAACCGAAGCCTGGCCGAACCCGGTGCCCGATCTTTATCTGGGCGAACCCGTCACGATACTGGCGGCGCTTGGTGACGGGACAGGTTCGGTCGATGTGACCGGCCGCCTCGGCGGCAAGGTTTGGCAAACGCAGGTCCCGGTGATACACGGGCAGGACCGGCCGGGCATTGCCGCTCTCTGGGCACGCCAGAAAATCCGGGGACTGGAGGACCGGATGCGCTGGGCCGAGGACCGCGAGGCGGTAAAGGCCGATATCATCAACACCGCGTTGGAATTCGACCTGGTAAGCCGGTTCACGAGCCTCGTCGCTATCGACGATTTCAAGGCGCGGCCGGATAATCTGCCGTTGGCGTCTGCCGAAATCCCCACAAACATGCCGGAAGGCTGGTCTCGCGAACACGTGCTGGGTGAGCCGGCCGCGCCGACGCTGGGACCGCAAAAGACCCGCGCCTTCGACCGCTCCAACCCGCTGTTGCGCCAGACCATGGCCAGCAGCGCCAACAAGCTGGCCGGTGTCCCACAGACGGCAACGCCGGCGCCGCTGGCGCTCTTGATCGGGATTCTGCTTCTGGTCGGCGGATGGGCGATACGCCGGTTTGGGGCCCGGCGCGCATGAACCGCCCGACGTCCCGCCGGCTGCGCGAGATCACCGGGATCGTTCTGATCGCGGCGGGGATCGTTCTGGCGGGGTACGGCCTCTACATCCCGGCCAAGGCGGCGCTGGCGCAGGTGCTGCTGGAACGGGCCTGGGCGGCGGCGCCCACGTACGGGGCCGCCCCCCGGCCATGGCCTTGGGCCGATACGCGCCCCGTGGCGCGGATCTGGGTGCCAAGGCATCAGGTGTCGTTGATCGTGCTTGCGGGCGCGCATGGTCGCTCCCTGCCGTTCGGGCCCGGGCACGTCGACGGCACCGCTTATCCCGGCGAGCACGGCCATAGCGTCGTCGCGGCGCATCGCGATACCCACTTCGCGTTCCTGAAGGACGTCCGGATCGGCGACCGGATCGAAGTGCAACGGCCGGGCGCTATGGAAACGGGTTATGTGGTGGTCGAAAAGGTCGTCCTGGATGTGCGGAAACAGGATATCGTCATCGACCCGGGGGCCGATCTCCTGACGCTCGTGACCTGTTATCCGTTCACGGAATGGAACCCGGGCGGACCGCTTAGGTATGTGGTGACCGCGGTTGCCGTTCACGACTCGCCTAGCGGCGGCGCGTCCCCTATATAAGGGGCATGGACACGCGCCCCGTATTCATTCCCGAAGCCCGGCCGGCATTTTCGGAAGCCGCCGACTATAAGCTGACGTCGCCGTTCGAGCCGTCGGGCGACCAGCCGAAGGCTATCGAGGAACTGACAGGCGGCCTATACGCCGGAGAGCGCGAGCAGGTGCTTCTGGGTGTGACCGGGTCGGGAAAGACCTTCACCATCGCCCACTGTTTGCAGAACCTGAAACGTCCGGCCCTGGTGCTGGCGCCCAACAAGACGCTGGCGGCGCAGCTCTATTCCGAGATGAAGGATTTCTTCCCGGATAACGCGGTCGAGTATTTCGTCAGCTATTACGATTACTATCAACCTGAAGCCTATGTACCGCGCACCGACACGTATATCGAGAAGGATGCCTCGATCAACGAGCAGATCGACCGCATGCGTCACGCGGCGACGCGCGCGCTGTTGGAGCGCCCGGATACGATCATCGTCGCGTCGGTGTCGTGCATTTACGGTATCGGCGCTGTCGAAACCTATTCCGAAATGACGGTGAAGCTGAAGCCGGGCACCACCATCGAGCAGCGGGAATTGATGAAGAAGCTGGTGCAGCTTCAGTATCAGCGCAACGACCAGAATTTCTATCGGGGATCGTTCCGGGTGCGGGGCGATCTGATCGAACTGTTCCCGAGCCATATGGAGGACCGTGCCTGGCGGCTGTCGTTCTTCGGTGATGAGCTGGAGGGGATATGGGAGATCGATCCGCTGACCGGTGAGAAGACCGGGGCGCTGCCTGAGATTACCGTCTACCCGAACAGCCACTACGTCACGCCGCGCCCGACGCTGATGCAGGCGATCCCGCAGATCCAGGCGGAGATGAAGGAACGGCTGGAGGAGCTGCGCGCCCAGAACAAGCTTCTGGAGGCGCAGCGGCTGGAGGAGCGCACCACCTTCGATATCGAAATGCTGGAAACGACGGGTCACTGCGCCGGGATCGAGAATTATTCCCGTTATCTGACCGGCCGCAATCCGGGTGATCCGCCGCCGACGTTGTTCGAATATCTGCCGGAGAACGCGATCCTGATCGTGGACGAGAGCCACGTCACGGTGCCGCAGATCGGCGGCATGTACCGGGGCGACTATAACCGCAAATCCACGTTGGCCGAGTTTGGCTTTCGGCTGCCGTCGTGCGTCGACAACCGCCCTCTCAAGTTCGAGGAATGGGACGCGATGCGCCCGCAGACGATTTTCGTCTCGGCGACGCCGGGCCCGTGGGAGATGGAGCGCATAGGCGGTGTCTTTGTCGAACAGGTGGTCCGCCCGACCGGCCTGATCGACCCCGAATGCATCGTCCGGCCGGTCGAAACCCAGGTCGACGATCTTTTGGGGGAATGCCGCGACGTCGCCGCCAAAGGCATGCGGGTGCTGGTGACCACGCTCACCAAGCGCATGGCCGAAGACCTGACGGAGTATCTTCACGAGCATGGGATTCGGGTGCGCTACATGCACTCCGACATCGACACGCTGGAGCGGATCGAGATCATCCGCGACCTGAGATTGGGCGCGTTCGACGTTTTGGTCGGCATCAACCTGCTGCGCGAGGGCCTCGATATCCCCGAATGCGCGCTGGTCGCCATTCTGGACGCGGACAAGGAAGGCTTCCTGCGCTCCAAAACCTCGCTGGTGCAGACCATCGGGCGTGCCGCCAGAAACGTCGATGGCCGTGTCATTCTTTACGCCGACAAGATGACCGACAGTCTGGAATACGCCATCGGCGAAACCAACCGGCGGCGCGAAAAACAGAAGGCATACAACGAAGAGCACGGCATCACGCCGGCGAGCATCAAGAAGAACATCTCGAACGCGATCGAGAGTGTCTACGAGAAAGATTACGTCACCGTGGACACGGGCGTTTCCGGCGAAACCCAGCACGTCGGTCACAACATCCAGAAAGTCATTCAGGATATGAATGACCGCATGCAGGCCGCCGCCGCCAATCTTGAGTTTGAGGAAGCGGCAAGACTCCGCGACGAAATCCGCCGCCTTGAAGCGCACGAGCTCGGCCTCGACAAACCCGGTGTCTCCAATAAAGCCCGTGCCAAGTGGGAACCGGAAGGTAAGAAGAAAAAGCGGAAGAAGGGGCGCTAGCCTATAGGCGGCTCGAGGATCGCCATCTAGGCCAAGCCACCCGTCATCTCCAAGAAAGCGGGCCCCGCACCGAAAATCTAACCGCCGCTTAAAAAATCAGGCGCATACCCGGCGACGACTGGCATAATATCAGCACGCTGCAGTTACACGTAACCGCAATACAATGCATCGCGCGATGATGGGTGTTATTTCTGCATACGGAGCCTTCCATGACCGAGGAGAAGCATCTGGCAGACGTACCCGACTGGGGGGATTTGCTTGGCGAGTTCAATAGCGCCTATCGGTTCAGATCGGCGGGCGGCAGTAAGATCATTCGCAGCCATATGCGAACCGTTCGCGAACGATTGTCGCGATGCGTCGCCGGAAAACCTGAAGTGCGCTTCAGTGAACCGAAATCTCTACCGGTGTGCGCACATCTGGGGCGCGCGATTGATAATGGCGAGCGCGACTCCATGTCCTCGATGGTACGTGCCATCGAAAAAGTCAAAGACAGCCTGGTTTGGCAATACGGTTACGAAAAACTCCCGCAACATCTGACCAATCGCTATGCCTTTGCGGATATACTGTCGCCGAATGGCCCCGTCATCTGTGACGATTTGACCCTGGGCCTCGTTCTGTTCGCGCCCAAGACCACCTATCCCGCCCATGCGCACAAAGGCATAACGGAGAGTTATATCTGTCTGTCGGGGGCAACCTCCGAGAACGATGCGGGCGTCTACGTGCCCGGGTCGATGATCATCAACGTACCCGAACACAAACACGCCATCACCACTTCGGACCGCGAACCGGCGTTGCTGGCCTATGCCTGGACGGGTGCGACCGACGATCTTGCACATCAAACGATGGTATTCAGTCGACGCCAAAAGGGAGCGTGAGCCCTAGTTCAGATCGCCCAAGCAGGTTGCCGTCTGATTTGGCTCACAAGCGGCACAGGGGAAGCTTTCCACGGCGCGATGTGGGGCGTGTTCGCATTGACGATGGCGAGGAGCCTCCCTCAAGAGATCGTCTGTCCACCATTTTCCGCTTTCGATTCCGCATCGTTGTAAATTTTCAATAGTTTGCCCTACATTATTGGCATGTCTGGATATCGTACCTCTCCGATCGATGCGCCGGCGGCATGGTACGGCTCGACCTTGGCGAGTCGTGACGACTGGCGCTATACGCTGACGGCGGAAGATATCGACGAACTGGACGCGGCACTTGATGGTGTGCGGGGCCGGTCCTGGCAGGATGTCACGCGTGACGACTTCCCCTTGCCCCGGCTGGGTAAGCGACTGCGGGAAATAGCGGAAATCATCGATGCCGGCCTGGGTATTTTCCTGCTAAGCGGCGTGCCGGTCGAACGGATGAGCGGCGATGAAGCGGCTTTGGCGTTGTGGGGAATGGGCCAACACGTTGGCGTGCCCCAATCGCAAGATGCCGAAAGGACGCTTTTGCACCATGTCCGGGATACAGGCGCCAAATTCGAAACGGACCCGAACGTCCGGATTTATCAGACAAACGCCGAACAAGTGTTCCATAACGATGGCGGCGATCTGGTTATGCTGCTGTGTCGGCGTAGCGCGAAGTCCGGCGGTGCGAGCCGAATGGCCAGTGCGGTCACCATGTTCAATGAAGTTGTGAAACGCGATCCGGAATTGGCGGTTGTCTTGCAGCAACCGTTTCATTTCGATGCCCGCGGCCAGCAGCTACCCGGTCGGCCCAGAACGCAGGAAGTGCCAATTTTCGTATGGCACGGCGACAGGTTGAACGCGCTTCATAAGCGTCATTACATCGAAGCCGCACAACGATTTGAGGAGGTTCCCCGTTTAACGGAGGAACAGATCGCGGCACTCGATTTGCTGGACGAACTGTTCGAGGACCCGGATATCACTTTTTCCTTTGAAATGGCGCCTGGGGATATCCAGATCGCTGGAAATTTCAGCATTTTCCACGCGCGGGAGTCCTTCGAGGACTACGAGGAATTTGAGCAGAAGCGGCACATGCTTCGGCTTTGGCTTGGCTTGGAGGACGGACGCCAACTGCCACCTATCTACCGTGGAACGCGCGAGTTCGGTCCGTTGTTCGATATTCCAGGGCGGCTCGCCGGATAGCTTATTACGGCCGTCGTTCGCTTATCCGCTCACCATCGCCGTTTTCCGATACACCACTGATAGATTATTGGCCGGCATTTGGACGGTTTCGACGTGTTCGAGGCCGCGTGAGGCGGCTTCGCACACAATCTCGTCCAGGTCGCGAATGCCCCAACTCGGGTCCCGCATTTTCAGCGACCGGTCGAACGCCTCGTTGCTGTCTGCGGTATGGGCGCCGTTGATCCTGTAAGGGCCGTACATGAACAGAACCCCGCCTTCGGGGAGGATGCGCGCCGCGCCATCCAGCAGTCCGATACAGACCTCCCACGGCGAGATGTGGATCATGTTGGAATTGACGATGGCGTCCGCCTGATCGACGGGCCAAGGGTGGTCCGTGGTGTCGAGATGAACCGGTTCCAGCAGATTGTCGAGCGACGCTTCCGCGCGCCACGCTTCCTGCGATGCGCGGAACCCCGGGTCGACGTCGCTCGGCTGCCAGTTCAGATCGGGAAGGGCCCGCGCGAAATGAACGGCGTGCTGACCGGTGCCGCTCGCGACTTCGAGCACCACCCCCCGATCCGGCAACACGCGCCTCAGCACGTTCAGGATCGGATCCTTGTTGCGCTCGGACGATGCCGAGAGCTGTTTCAGGTATTCGCCACGTTCCATGAGGCGGAGGGTGCCGCCCTGAAACTGGCGATACAAGCTAAATCCGCAGATTTATCATGGTTGTTCCGCCGATGACCGTGTGATACCCAACCGCATGCTTGCGAAAATAAAATCCTTTCTGATCGGGGATGAGGCGGCACCCGAAACAGTCGGCGACGACACCGAGGCGATGGCCGCGGCGGCGGTCGCGGTGCTGGTGGAGACCGCGCTGCTGGATGGGGATTTCGATGAACGCGAGCGCGACGCGATCGTCGGCATACTGGTTGATCGTTTCGGGTTATCGGCGGATGATGCGGAAAATCTGATCGACGCGGCGGTGGCCCAGCATCAGGATGCCAACCGGGTCTATGCCGCGACGCGCCAGATCCGCGATGCGTTTTCGGACGTCGAACGCATCGATATGATGGAGATGCTGTGGGAGGTCGTCTACGCAGACGGTGTATTGCACGACTACGAGGCGAACCTGGTGAGACGTGTCGCGGGGCTTCTGTACGTGGCAGATCGCGACAGCGGCATGGCCCGTAAAAGGGTTTTGGAACGCATGGGTTTGGATAGTACCGAGTGAGGACTCTATAGATGACGTATATCGTTACCGAGAATTGCATTAAGTGTAAGTATCAGGACTGTGTCGAAGTCTGCCCCGTCGATTGCTTTTACGAGGGCGAGAACTTCCTGGTGATCCATCCGGACGAATGTATCGATTGCGGCGTCTGCGAGCCCGAATGCCCAGCCGAGGCGATCATTCCCGATACCGAGCCCGGCGTCGAGGAATGGCTTGAAATCAATACGAAATTCGCCGCCGTCTGGCCGAATATTACCCGTAAGGGTGATCAATTGCCGGATTCCGAGGAATGGGACGGCAAGCCGAATAAAAAGGAATTGCTGAGCGAAAACCCGGGCAAGGGCGATTAACTCTCTATAAAACAAAGAGAATTTTGGCGCGGGGCGGCCGGATCGGCGGTCCCGCGCTGCTCTTTTCTGCAGCGCAAAATTGTGGTATTATATTACTTGAAAATGACCGTGCGTTCGGGGCCCGACGGGGGCCCCATTTCAACGTCTGGCCGAAGGTTTGCATCCCTCATCCGCGCCGTTTCGGGGCGGGTGAGTTTTGATAAGTGAGAGATAAAGAACGAATTATGGCTGAACTGCTATTCAATCCCGGTGATTTCGTTGTCTATCCGACGCACGGCGTCGGTAAGGTCCTCAGCGTCGAGGAAGAGGAAATCGCCGGTCACAAGCTGGAACTCTTCGTGATCAGCTTCGACCGCGACCGCATGACGCTGCGGGTGCCGGTTGCCAAGGCCGCGAATTCCGGCCTGCGCAAGCTCTCGTCGAAAAAGCGCATGGATGAAGCCATCCAGACCCTTAAAGGCCGCCCGCGCGTGAAGCGCACCATGTGGAGCCGCCGTGCCGCCGAATACGATCTGAAGATCAATTCCGGCGATCCGGTGTCGATCGCCGAAGTGGTCCGCGACCTGCACCGCAATGTCGGTCAGCCCGATCAGTCGTTCTCCGAACGTCAGATTTACGAACAGGCCCGCGACCGTTTGGCGTCCGAACTTGCCGCCGTCGAAAAGACCGACGTCGACAAAGCGACGACCAAGCTCGAACAAATCCTGGAAGCGGCCTGAAGCCGGTGACGGCGCCGTCGGAAACGACGGTGTCCGGGGGCTCCGGCAAGGGGCCCGGTGGGGCGTTGCCCGACAAAATCGTTTCCGGTGGCCAGACCGGCGTCGACCGCGCCGCGCTCGATGCGGCGCTCAAACTCGGTCTTAGATGCGGCGGCTGGGTGCCGCGCGGGCGCCGTGCCGAAGACGGCCCGATCCCCGGCGAATACCCGATGCAGGAAATGAAGAGTTCGGCCTATGCGGCGCGGACCCGTCAAAATGTCATCGACAGCGATGCGACACTGATTCTGACCCGTGGCGAGCCTGTTGGTGGCACCGCCGAGACGTTGGCGATCGCCCAGGAACTGAAAAAGCCGTATCACATCATTGACCTCAGGCGCACGCACTCACCGCTTGCGGCGTTGCGCTGGCTGGAAGCCAAAAGGCCGAAGGTGCTGAACGTCGCCGGGCCGCGCGAAAGCGGGGCCGGCGGAATCTACGACGAGGCCTTTACGGTTCTCGCCCATCTGTTCCAGTTGGCGGCGGGCTCGAAACCCTGAGACCCGTCAATTGCCGACGATCTTGACCCGTTCCCCGGCGGCCAATCCGTCCGACACCACGTTCAGATTAAGCGTTCTGAACCAATCGTCGTTGAACTTGCCGAGCGGCATCTGCCGGGCGAACGTGGCAGGCGTATCGCCCGGATTGACGGTGCGCAGCCGGATCCGCGGCGCCTGGATATTGTCGCCTTCGCCCGGTGCCAGTGTCCTGAAACTATAGGTCGTCTTGCGAAGCGGCACCGACATCTGTGACGTCACGCCCGGCTCCGTCAGGAACGCAAAGCGGTAAATACGGTCCCGGGCGGTGCGGATCGCGATCAGCCGAATATCGCGTTCGCCCCGGTTTGTGTTGGCGCGCGCCGTGCCGGTTGCGGCTTCCAGGTTGTTGATGGTCAGGCGCTCCAGATTCTGCATTTGCAGGTTGGCCTTGGCACCCCAGTGGCGGCCCACGTATTCGACCAGGTTCGGCATACCGGTCGCGACCTTCGGGCTTTCCATATCGAAGATGATGGTTGTCCCATTTTCGTTCGTGCCGACCACGTCGGACTTGCCGTTGTTGACCTTGAAATCGGGCGGGAATTCGAAGCGAAAGCCGAGTTCCGGATGGATGAAGGCATCGCCCTTCATGAAGCCCTCTTTCGGGTCCTTGCCGAACAGCACGCCGTCGACGTGCGTCAGCATTGCCTGGCGGTTGCGTTTCGCGTTCGGCGGTGTTTGTTCGGCGGCGAGCTGGCGCGCCTGCTCGATCCGGTCGGCGGTGCGCGGGTGGGTCGACATGATCGTATGGCTGCTTCTGGGGCGGCCTTCCATGTCGGCCTGGATGTCGCTTTGCATGCCCAATTTGGCGAAGAAGTCGGTCAGGCCGTGGGGATCGTATCCGGCCTTGCTCATGTAGCGCGCGCCGAGCCGGTCGGCTTCCATCTCCTGCGAGCGGGAATAGCTCTTAAGCGCCGCCTGCGCGCCGAAAGACACGATATTGCCGAAGCCGCTCGGCGCGCCGAACACGCTGCCCAGAATGCCGACAGCGGTCAGGCCGAGGTTCGTCGCGACGGCGGATGAATAGCGCTGCGCCGAATGCCGGGCCGCGACATGACCGATCTCGTGACCGATGACACCCGCCAGTTCGGCCTCATCCTCACAAAGCGCGATCAGACCGCGGGATACGTAGACGTATCCGCCGGGCAGCGCGAACGCGTTCACCGTGTCATCGTTCAAGACAAAGAACTGGAACTGGGCATTGGGGATTTCGGACTGCGCCACCAGCTTGCGGCCGAGCTCGGAGACATAGGCCTGCAACTGCGCGTCGTCATAGGTGCCGCCGAATGCTTCCAGCATCTTCGGGTGTTCTTCGGCACCGACCTTCTTTTCGTCCTCTTCGGACATGAACGCGGTGAAGCTTTGCTCGCCGGTGGCGCGATTGGTCGTGCAGCCGGAGACCACCGTCGCCGCAACGAGGAGTGCGCAGAAAATCCAGCCGAAACGTCGGTTCATGACATCTCCAAATCTTTTGTCAGACTGTCGGGTAGAAGCTTACCCCATCCGTTGCGTATACCTCAACGAGGGCGATTTGATGGCATCTCAACGAGTCAGAAGCTCGATCTGCTCGGGGTGTGTCGCCTTGATCATCGGGCCGTTGCGCTTGCTCAACCAGCCCCTGACGCGGATTGCCTTGCCGCCCCAGTCCCGGGGGTGTGGCACCGTATCGGCGAATGCTTTTATATATTTACGCTCGATGGAAACGGTGAAGTCGTTGCGCCAGTCCGGACCGAAATTCAGATAGACCGTGCCTTTGACGTCCGCGGCGTCGACGATCCGTCCCTCGATCACCTGGAACGTCCCAAGCTCATCCAGAAGCGCCGCCGCATCGGCGTTGCGGATCGCGTAATAGGGCAGCGCCCAGATGCCGCGACCGGCCATGCGTGCTTCGTGTTCTTTCGCCAGCATTTCCGCGACCAGGCCCCGGTTGTCCGGGAAGCTGTAGACCCGGGCCATGCCGAGACGAAGCATCTCGCCTTGCACCCAAAGGGGCTTGCCATCTTCCATCACATGCAGATGCGCGAGCCAGCGCGCGTAACGATCGCGCCGCGCACCCGTGAATGTCAGCGTCACCTGCTTCCCCAGGATCATGTCGGCGAGGCTTTGTTTGGCTTCCGGCGCCAACGGCCAGGTTGGGAAGTTCTTGCGCCCCAACGGCAATTTCGGGGCCTGAATGCCGACAAGGCGAATTTCATTTCCATCCTTGTAGGGTGGGTCGATGAAAACCGTGTCGCCGTCGACGATTTCGGTCACCGTCGCGGTGTGGACCGGTGCCGCCGAGACGGGCACGGCCAGCATGAGGACGAGCAGAACCAAAAGTCTATTCATCGACGAAACCGTCCATCATCCGGATGACGTCATCCGGCGCGTTGCCGCTCTCTCTGAGTTCCCGAAGGGTCAGTGACTTGTCGCGCTTGGCAAAGCGCTTGCCGTCGTCTCCGATCAAAAGGGGGTGGTGGTGATAGGCGGGCAGGTGCAGCTCGAGCAACGCCTGCAGAAGACGATGCACATCGGTCGCCTCGAACAGGTCGGTGCCCCGCGTGACGAGTGCAATCCCCTGGATGTGATCGTCCAGCGTCACGGAAAGGTGATAGCTGGTCGGTGTGTCCTTGCGCGCCAGCACCACGTCGCCGAAGCGCTCGGGTCTGGCGGTGACGTCACCTTTGGCGGCGTCATGCCATGTAAGCGCGCCGGTACGGTTGACCGCTTCTGTCATGTCGAGCCGGACCGCGTGGGCTTCACCCGATGAGATCCGGTCCTGGCGTTCGGATTTGGACAGATGCCGGCATGTCCCGGGGTAAACCGGGCCGTCCGGGCCATGCGGCGCGCCACCGGCGGCATCGATTTCCGCCTGGATGTCCTTGCGGGTGCAGAAGCAAGGATAGGTCAGGCCGGCGTTCGCGAGTTCACCCAGCGCGGCTTGATAATCGTCGAAGTGATCCGACTGGCGCCGCACCGGCAGTTCCCAATCCAGCCCGAGCCACGCAAGATCCTCGTAGATTGCATCCTCGAACGCGGGCCGGCAGCGGCCTTTGTCGATGTCCTCGATCCGGAGCAGGAACCGGCCGTCATCTCCCGCCGCACGCGCGGCGAACAACGCCGAGTAGGCGTGACCCAGATGCAGGTATCCGGTTGGGCTCGGTGCGAAACGGGTGACGGCGGACATGGTTCTCCTGGCCCTCGATATGCCGCGTGGGGTGACAATGGCGAACGTAATGCGCTACCACTTGTGCACCTTATTCTTTGGAGCATGCAAGTATGAGCGACGAAACCCCGGAACTGCCGAAGCTGAGCGGCCCGACGCTGGAACCGCTTGGCGGGCGGACACCGAAGCAATTGGTGATCCTCTGTCATGGTGTCGGTTCCGACGGCGACGATCTGATGGGACTCGCGCCGTTCTTCCAGAAGGTGCTGCCAGATGCACGCTTTGTGTCCCCGCATGCGCCGTTCCAGTTCGATGGCGGCCCGGTCGGATATCAGTGGTTCAGTCTGCAGGACTTTTCCGACGATGCCCGCAAGGAAGGCGTCCGCAAGGCGGCGCCGATCCTGAACAAGTACATCGACGAGCAGCTTGCTGCGCTCGGTCTCGAAGACAAGGACATGGCCCTGGTCGGGTTCTCGCAGGGCACCATGATGGCGCTGCATGTCGGCTTGCGGCGGGCGAAACCGTGCGCCGGAATCCTCGGCTATTCAGGGATGTTGGTCGATGTCGAAAGCCTGCCCGACGATATCACGGTGAAACCGCCGGTCCTTCTGTGTCATGGTCAAGCGGACGAGGTGGTGCCGTTCGATTTCATGCCGGCGGCGCTTTCGGTATTGCGGCTCGCGGGCGTGCCGTGCGACGGCCTCGGACGGCCGGGCCTCGGCCACGGTCTCGACGATGACGCGGTGAAGGCCGGTATGTTCTTTTTGTCGGATGTTTTTGAAGTGGATATGCAGAGCCTTCAGAAGTGACCCCAGGTCACGAAAGATTCATGCGCAATTATTTTGCTTTCTTCCAATATCGTGTATTCTCATCTCAACCGGACAGGAGATGTAGTATTCGATGTCCATAGACGGCTATCCCGCCCTGGCCCTGAATGCGGACTTTCGTCCGCTGAGCTACTTTCCGCTCTCGCTCTGGTCTTGGCAGGAAGCTCTCAAAGCCGTCTTTCTCGACCGTGTCTCGGTCATTTCCGAATACGATGTGAAAGCCCGCTCGCCGTCGCAGGAGTTCGCCCTTCCCAGCGTCATCGCGCTCAAGGAATACATTCCCATGAACCGCCGCCCGGCGTTCACGCGCTTCAACGTGTTCCTGAGGGACGGCTTCACCTGCCAGTACTGTGGCGGCCGGATGGCGGCGGAAGAATTGACTTTCGATCACGTGGTCCCGCGCTGCCGGGGCGGGCGCACCACATGGGAGAACGTCGTCACGGCGTGCTCCCCGTGTAATCTGCAGAAAGGCCACAAGTTGCCCAAGCACGCGAAGATGTTCCCGATGCGGGAGCCCGCGAGGCCGACCTGCCACACCCTCCAGGAGAACGGACGTTCATTCCCGCCAAACTTCCTTCACGAAAGTTGGCGGGATTTTCTTTACTGGGACTCCGAACTGGAAGCCTGAACCGCTCTCGGCTGGACAGCCGCCCTTCGTTGCTGCATATCTTCATTTACGACATTCGATATATGAGGTGAGATCATGTTCAGCAAAGAAGGGTTCATCGAAGCTTGCGGCGTTGCCGTCAAGGAAGGCCAGGCCGCCGTCCGCGAACTGGTTCAGGAGGCTGTTTCGGACCCGAACGGCATCATCAAGGAACTGGGTGAGCCGAAAAAGGCGGGCATCGATCTGCTACACCGCTCGGACGATCTGACGGTGATCAACTTCATTTGGTCGCCTTACATGACGCTGATCCCGCACAATCACAACATGTTCGCCGTGATCGGCCTCTACAACGGTCGCGAAGACAACGTGTTCTGGAAGAAGACCGAGGACGGGCTCGAGGCGGCGGGCGCCGACTCGCTCGGGACGGGTCAGGTTGCGACGCTCGGCCACAGCATCATCCATTCGGTGACCAACCCGCTCGGCAAGTTCACCTCTGCGATCCACGTTTACGGTGGCGATTTCTTCGAGCCCGACGAGCCACGCAGCGAATGGGATCACGAAACCCTCAAGGAACGTCCCTGGGACGTCGAGACGACGCGGAAGTGCTTTGCCGAAGCCGAGGAACGCTATCTGGCGGGTCTCGCGGCGCACGCTGCGGAATAATCGTCACGCCCGCCAGCAGGGCTTCCGGCTCTCCAATTCCGCATCGCGTCCGGTAATGCCGAGATCGCTCAGTTGCCACGGCTCCATGGTACGGAGCCGGCGGCGCTGGCGGTGGCGCATGATCCAGAGATAAAGCGTGCCGATGAGGTTGGGGAACAGCATGGCTCAATTCCTTATTGATTTCTTTTGCCGAAGATTTCCGTGAGTTTCGCGTGCGGGATCATCCCATTTAGATAATCGAGGCGGTCTTCGCCCAAGCCAGAGACGGCGTCACGCACCAGCCCCAGCGTGGCGCACATGACGCTGCCGCCGGTCGATATGCGCCGCACACCCATGGTTTCGAGTTCGCTTAACGGGATATCGAACCCCCGCATGCCCACCAGCACGTTGACGGGTTTGGTGACGGTCTCAAGCAGCCGGTTGATCTGCTCGCGGGTCTTAAGGCCGGGGACATAGAGGCAGTCCGCGCCGGCGGCTTCGTAGGCCTTTATCCGCTGGAGCGCGTCATTCATCGGGTTGTCGTGGGGGACGAGGAAGCATTCCGCCCGCGCGGTTAACACGAACGGTACACCCGACTTGTCGATGGCTTCGTGCGCGGCTTGAATTCGCTCGACTGTTTCCTCGATGCTCGCGAGTTCATCGCCGCCGGTGAGCCGGTGGTCCTCGATGCTGCCGCCCCGGGCGCCGGCCTCGATCATCATCCTGAAGGTCTCGGCCACGCCTTCCGGGGTTTCCGCGTATCCGTCTTCGCTGTCGACGCTGACGGGTATATCGACGGCGTCACAGATATTTTCGACGGCGCGCAGGCATTCGTCGCGGCTGAGATCGCCCTCGTAGTCCGGCCTGCCCTTGGTGTAGACGATCCCGGCGCTGGTCGTGCCGATCGCTTCGGCGCCGGCGTGCGCCATAATCCGGGCCGAGCCCGCGTCCCACGCGTTGGGCATGCGGATCATCGGGCCTTCGGCGTGGCGGTTCAGAAAGTCGTTCTTGTTCATTGGGATGCTCCTCGATCTCTTCGATCGCTAAGTTAGCGCGAAGCTGCGGATTGTCATTCAATAACGATTCGTTTATCATCGAAATATGGATGTAAAAGGAGTTTCAGATGTTTAACGATGGGTGGGAGAAGCAGGACGCACGTGCAGCCGCACGCATCGGCGCGGTGATCGGGGTGCCGGCCAGGGCCAACATGTTGGCGGCTTTAGCGGGCGGCCAGGCGTTGACGGCGACGGAACTTGCGCTTCATGCGGGTGTCACGGCGCAGACGGCATCGTCGCATCTCAAGAAAATGAGCGATCTCAATCTGATCACGGTCGAGAAGCAGGGGCGTCATCGGTATTACCGCCTCTCCGACGCGCGGGTCGCGGATGCGCTGGAACCGCTGGCCCACCTCTTGCCGGATCAGCCGGTGGCGCACCGCAAACCTTCCAAGCTGTTGCAGGAACTCAGGGAATCCCGAATGTGTTACGACCATCTGGCGGGCGTGCTGGGGGTCGCGGTGGCGGATGCGCTGAAAGACCGGGGCTACATCACCGAAGACGACAAGGATTTTCACCCGACGGACGCGGGCTTCGGCTTTTTCGCGGACCTCGGGATCGATTTCGAGGGCCTGAGGAACAAGCGCCGCCACCTGGCCCGCCGATGCCTGGACTGGAGCGAACGGCGCCCCCACGTGGGCGGTGCGCTGGGCGCGGCCATCGCCGATACGTTCCTTAATAACGGCTGGATCCAGCGAATCCCCGACAGCCGCAAAGTGATACTGACCGATGCCGGGCAGGCGGCCCTGTCGCGGCGTCTGGGGATCGAGGCATAAAAATGCCCCGAACCCTTTGACATTTCCCCGATTTTCCCTATATTCCGCGCCTTCTGCCCGGGAATGTGGGCTGGCGGCTTAGTTTCGCCATTCCCCGCCGCCGCGATAGCGGGTCGGACTACCGGGCTCATAACATCCGGTTAAACGTAGAGAGATCTAAAAATGAGCAAACGCCAGTCTTCGAAGTACAAAATTAACCGCCGTCTCGGCGTCAATCTGTGGGGCCGTCCGAAAAGCCCGGTCAACACCCGCGATTACGGCCCCGGTGAGCACGGCCAGCGCCGCAAGAAGCCGTCGGATTACGGTCTACAGCTGATGGCCAAGCAGAAGCTCAAAGGCTACTACGGCAACATCTCGGAAAAGCAGTTCCGTAAATACTATGCCGAAGCCGTCCGCCGCCGCGGCGACACGTCGGAAAACCTGATCGGCATTCTGGAACGCCGCCTGGACGCCGTGATCTATCGCATGAAATTCGTTCCGACCGTCTTCTCCGCGCGCCAGTTCATCAACCACGGCCACGTCAAGGTGAACGGCCAGCGCGTCAACATCCCGTCCTACATGGTCAAGGAAGGCGATGTGATCGAGGTCAAGGAAAAGTCCCGCCAGCTGCCGCTGGTGCTGCTGGCCTCCGAAAGCTCCGAGCGTGAAGTGCCGGATTACATCGAAGTCAATCACCAGCGCATGACCGGCACCTTCATCCGTCAGCCGAAGCTGGAAGACGTGCCGTATCCGGTGCAGATGGAACCGAACCTGGTCATCGAGTTCTACTCGCGCTGATCCGTCGTTCGGAAAGCATTTTCAAGGGCCGGTGTCCGATGGATGCCGGCCTTTGTTTTTGCGTTCGCTGGATCGTGTCATTTGCTAGCATCCAGCCATGGCCAAGCTCTCCGCCCTGATCGTCGCCCATAACGAGGAACCGCGCCTCGACGAATGCCTTGCGCGTCTTGGCTTCGCCGATGAGATCGTCGTCGTTCTCGACCGCTGCACGGACGCAAGCAAGGCGATCGCCGAGAAGCATGGCGCGAAAACCTGCGAGGGCAACTGGCCGGTCGAGGGCGAACGCCGCCACGCCGGGATCGACGCCTGTACGGGGCCGTGGATCCTCGAGGTCGATGCCGATGAATGGGTCGATGCCGCCCTTGCCGCGGAAATCTCGGCCGCCGTGAAAGCCGACAGCACCGATTTTCATTTCATGCCTATGCATAACCACGTCGGCGGGCGTTGGGTGCGGCATGGATGGATGGCCGCGCTGGCGCCGGATCTCAAGGGTAGTCTGTTCCGGAAAGGTCACAAGACCTGGGGGGTGGAGCCGGTGCACCCGAACGTCTCGTTCTCCGGAACGCGCGGGCCCGATTTCGTCGGCGGTATCCGTCACAATTTCGTCGATGATGTTTCCGGTCTGATCAAGCGTTTCAACCGGAACACCACACTCAAGGCCCAGGAGTTGGCCGAAAGCGGAGAGATGGCGAAAACCCGAAGCCTGGCCCGCAAGGCGATTTCCAGGTTCTGGAAGTGCTATGTCGCGCGTAAGGGATGCCGCGAGGGCGGCGTCGGGCTGGTGATCGCGATCTTGTGCGCGCTCTATCCGCTGGTCGCACACCTGAAAGCGGAAGAGTTCAGAGCGAACGCAGCAGATCGTTGAACGCCGGGATGACGCGTTCGTCCGCGAACAGGCGGCGTGCGTTCGCGGCGATCCGGTCGCGGGTAATTTCGTAAAAACCGTCGTCTGTCATCAACCGCGTCGCGATATTCACATAGTCGTCCGCGTCCGCGGCGATCAGGCTTTCCAGTTCCATCATTTTATTCATCGCGAACGTATGCCGGCCTCGCATGAACCGGCCGGGATGGGTGACGATGGGCGTACCCATGGTGAGCGCTTCCAGTGATGTATTGCCACCCGACCAGTCGAAGGTGTCGAGGATCACCCGAGCGCCGGCGAGGTGCTTGAGGAACGTCCCCCGATCGCAGGGTGGAATGAAGTCGAGCGTGGTGTCCGGATCGATGCCGTGCAGCCGGAGGGCGCCTGCCAACCGCGCCTGGAACGCCGCCGTCACCTCCCCGATCGGATGCGCGAAGAACGCGAGCTTCCGGTTCGGTGTCTCTTTGAGGATCGCCGCGAAGACGTCATCCTGCGCCGGCATGATCTTGAACAGCGACTGCGCGCACAGGTAATCGTGCGGCACGCTCTCGACGGGGCGCCGGGGCGGGTCGTAGACAATCGAAAGACCCGGGAGCTTTACGAGGGCTTCGCGGTACTGGCGGGCGCTGTCTTCCGGCTCCATCAACTCCGACGAAATGAAGGTGTCGACGGTGGGAAAACCGCTGGTCACCGGATGCCCCCAGCTCATCATCTGCCGGGGAGCGAGAGGCAGGGCGGCCAGCACCTGCGTACGTGGGTCCATGCCGATGTCGGGATAGATCAGCGCATCGCATTGAAGCGCATGAATGTGATGCGCGCGTTGGCGTAACCCCATTGGCGATATGTGCGCGGCGTCCATGCCTGCGGCCATTGCCTTGGTTACGTCATCACCCGCCCCGGCCGTCGAAATCAGGCGCACCTCGAACAGATCCCGGTCCGCGCCTTCGAGCCAACCTCGAAACAGGTTGCAGATCGTGTGCGCCCGGAAGTGCGCGGAGACGAAGCCGATCCGTTTTCTCTCTCGTGCGGGAGGTGACGGTGGTGCGGCGAGCGCCGGCAATGTTTGGGCGGCAATCTTGCTGACGTGCGCCCCCCATGCCGTCATCGGCTCGAGGTCGTCCTCACCCTGGTAGGCGAGTGCGAAGGGGAGTATCTCGGAAATCGCATCGAACGCGGCGTTCAGAGACATGGGATTGTCCGGGATACCGGCTTCGGTGATCCGGTTGAGCGCGCGCAGCCAATTTTCCCGCGCCTCCCGCCGTTCATCCGCCGATCCATATATTTGCGGAAGGGCCAGTGCCGAGGCCCACGCGGCCTTGGTAAACCCGGGGCGCGCGCGGACTGCGGCGGCAAGTGCTTCCCGTCCTCCCGCGACGTCGTTCCGGCTGATGCGGATCGCGCCCAGTGTGTAGGCGGCGTCCGGTAGGTCCGGCTGGCTCGCGAGTGCCCGGTTCAGCGCGTCCTCGGCGGCATCCAGGTCGCCCTTCTGGCGAAATATGTTGGCGATGTTGTTGAGCGCCGCCGCGTCGGCGGGCGAGGCGTTTAAAACCTGTTCGAGCAAAGCTTCGGCGCGTGAAAGCTCGCCCAGCCCCTGCAGGGCGGCGGCAAGGTTCCTGATGATCTCCGTATTGCCGGGTGAAAGCGTCAGTGCGTGCTCGAAACAGGTGACGGCTTTTGCTAGCCGCCCGTCCGCCATTAGGAGATTGCCGAGATTGAAAAACCCGCCCGCGAATGTCGGGTGCGCTTCGGTCAGATGTGTCAGCACCCGTTCCGCATGTTGCACTTCGCCGGCGCCGCGGAGCGCGACCGCATAGGCGTTCATCAAATCGGGCGCATCGCCGCCCGCGTCGATCAGGTTCTTGAACGTGTTGGCCGCATTCTCGAAGTTACCCGCGGCGGTCTCGACGAGACCCAGATTGAAACGGAACTGCGCAATGCCAGGGGCAAGCGCGACGGCGGTCGTCAGCTCCCGGGCCGCGGCGTCGTGCGCGCCCCGCTGATGCAGCACCAGACCCAACAAATGACGGGCTTCGGCATGATCCGGGTGGGCCGACAGGATGTCGCGGTAAGCCGCTTCGGCCTTATCCAGCGACCCCGCGCGTTGATGTTCTAACGCCTGATCGACCCGTTGATCGATGTCGCCGGTCACGTCTGCCATGTGTTTGAAACGGGGATGGGTTCAGGCCGAAAAATCGACCACGGAACCACGTGCGGGCTCGGCCGGAAATGCGTTCGGGTTGGTCTGCAATTCATCGACGGCGCGCACGGAGCGGGCAAAGTCCTGTGTCTGTGCGACCGTGAATTGGCGCTCCGCTTCGGCACGGTCGGCCAGGCGTGCGTTCCGGTCTGCGAGCAATTGTTCGAGGCTGGCGGGGCCGGCGCTCGGGCTCGCGGCGACGTCCTGAATTTCGGGTGCCGGGGGCGCGGTGGTGGGTGTCAGCGGCGGCAAGGAATCTGTGCGTGAATCGATAAACGCCTGACGGTCGCGCTCGTCGGCATAGAATGCCTGCAGATCTTCTTCCTCCTGCTGGAGGCGCTCGTCGATGCGGCGGTCGACCACATCGCGGGCGATTAAATCCTCGATCAGATTGGCGTCGGCGACATCGCGCCGGAACTCCCGCTGAATACGGGCACGATCGATATCCTCGGCGGTGCGTTCCGCGGCGCGGCGTGCTTCGGCCTGCCGTTCGGCTTCGCGGGCGCGCTGAACCGCGTCCTCACGCTGACGCGCGCGGGCAGCCTCGGTCCTCTGATCGCGTTGCGCCTGAAGGCGCTCCGCGCTGGCGATGACTGAAATCTCTAACGCCATCCACTAACCCGTTGAATATAAGGGCTCTTTTGGCGTTTTCTACGTCAATACACCTTATTGGTGGCCGGTTCTCGACGTGCAGATTATAATGAAAAATCGGGAGTTTGCAAAATCGAACGCCATTTCGGGGGAAATGCGAATATGGACGGAATGCCGGAACTGACGCCGCTTCAGGCGCTTGCCGTCGGGGCTGCGTACGTGGTTATGGCGGACAAAAAAGCGCTCCCGGAAGAGCGTGCCTCGCTGGTCAGTATTTTCGGCAAGCACGTCAGCCGCCGCGAGCTCAGTTCGACGCAAATCCAGCGGATGACGGCGGACGCTTTCGCTTATGTCGCCAAGTACCCGTTCGACAAGTATCTGCTCTCGATCGAGGCGACGCTGACACCCGGCCAGGCGGTCGCTGTTTTCATGAACATGTACGAGACCATGATCGTCGACGGCAACGTCGTCGCCCGCGAGAAGGAGCTGATAGAAGAGTTCTATCGGTTCTTCGACATTGATCGCCGCGTCGTCAACACGGCGCGAGAGATCATCATGGTAAAGAACGACACTTCGCTCTTCCTGCGTGAAGACCACCCCAATAATTCCCGGGATTTCCGTTTCGGATTCCTCGACCGCATGGACCTGGAGGCGTGAGCAACCGGCACCGGGACTTGCGCCCCTCGCCGACGTCGTTTAAGAGCCCAGCATGAAGTTTCCCGATCCTCTTATCCGCGGACGCCTGATCAAGCGTTACAAACGGTTTCTGACCGACGTCGAGCTGGACGACGGCAGTGTCGTCGTCGCGCATTGCGCCAATTCGGGATCGATGGAAAGCGTCAAGGACCCGGGTGCCGAAGTCTGGCTGTCGCCTGCCCGCAATCCGGACCGAAAGCTTAAATTCACGTGGGAATTGATCCGCATCGGCGAGACGCTCGTCGGCATCAACACCTCGCTGCCGAACCTGATCGTTTCCGAAGCGATCGAGAACGGGATTGTCGACGAGTTGAAGGGATACGCCTCGCTCAGACGCGAGGTGAAGTACGGTAAGAACTCACGTATCGATATTCTCCTCGAAGAGGACGCAAAACCGAAATGCTATGTCGAGGTTAAGAACACCACGATGCGCCGCAACCTTGAAAACGGGCCGGCTGAATTTCCCGACGCGGTGACGTCGCGGGGCGCCAAGCATCTGGTCGAGTTGTCCGATATGGTCCGGGATGGCCATCGGGCGGTGATGTTCTATCTGGTGCAGCGCGAGGACGCGGACGCATTCACGGTCGCCGACGATATCGATCCGACCTATGCCGAGGAACTCGCGAAAGCGATGAAGGCAGGGGTCGAGGTCGTATGTTATGCGTGCACCCTCAGCCCCGATGAAATCGTGGTATCGCGAAAAATTCCCGTCAGCCTTTAAAAAAATCCGTGCCGGGTATGAAAAAAGCCCGGAAAGGCTTACATAAGACGAAATGCTATGGATAGAGACATGAACGAACAGGCAGTAAAAGTTCCGGCGCGCGACGGCCGCTATATCAAGATCCACGATGCCGCGGGTTTTGAAGGGATGCGCAAGGCCGGGCAACTCGCTGCCGAATGCCTGGATTTCATCACACCTTATGTGAAGCCGGGCGTCAGCACGGACGAGTTGAACACCCTTTGCCATGACTGGACGCTGGAACGCGACGCCGTGCCCGCGCCGCTGAACTACCGCGGCTTTCCGAAATCCATCTGCACATCGATCAATCACGTGGTGTGTCACGGGATTCCCGGCGACAAGGTGCTTGCCGACGGCGATATCATCAACATCGACGTCACCGTTATTCTGGATGGCTGGTACGGCGATACGAGCCGCATGTTTTATGCCGGTAAGCCGAGCATCAAGGCGCAGAAGCTGGTGGAAACCACTTTCGAATGTCTGTGGCGCGGCATCGAGATGGTGCGGCCCGGGGCGACCCTTGGGGACATCGGGCATGCGATCCAGTCGTACGCCGAAAAGAAACGCTATTCCGTGGTGCGGGATTTCTGCGGCCATGGCCTGGGCCGCGTCTTCCACGATGCGCCCAACGTCATGCACTTCGGCCGTCCGGGTGAAGGCGAAGTGCTGCGCGAGGGTATGTTCTTCACCATCGAGCCGATGATCAACGCCGGTAAGCTGGACGTGAAGATCCTTGCCGACGGCTGGACGGCGGTGACCAAGGACCGCTCTCTCTCGGCGCAGTTCGAACATTCGCTGGGCGTGACCGCCGACGGCTACGAAATCTTCACGCTGTCCCCGACCGGTCTCGATTGCCCGCCCTACAAGGTCTGATCCGATGACGGTGGCGCGTGGCAGCGAACACGCCGGCCATCGTCAACGTTTGCGCAGCCGTTTCATGGCGGCCGGCGGCGATACCCTGCCTGATTATGAAATTCTGGAGATGGTGCTGTTCGGCGCGATCCCGCGCGGTGACGTCAAACCGCTGGCCAAAAGACTGCTCAAGCGCTTCGGGTCGTTCGCCGATGTGATCGCAGCGCCGCCGGAGACGCTCTCTGAGGTCGACGGCATGGGCGAGGCGTCGATCGCGGCGCTCAAGATCATCGAGGCGGCGGCGCAGCGCCTGGGCCGGGAAACTGTGATGGACCGGCCGGTGTTGTCGAACTGGGACCGGTTGATCGAATACTGCCGCATGCAACTCGGCCGTGCCGAGCGGGAGCACTTCCGCGTCCTGTTTCTGAACCGCAAGAATGTTCTGATTGCCGACGAGGAGCAGCAGCGCGGCACCATTGACCATACGCCCGTCTATCCCCGTGAAGTGGTCAAGCGCGCCCTGCAACTCGGCGCCAGCGCCATCATCATGCTGCACAACCATCCCTCCGGCGATCCGGAACCGTCACGCGGCGATATCGATATGACCCGGGAAATTCGCGAAACGGCGGAGCGACTGGGCATTCAACTGCACGATCACGTTATCGTATCCAGGAGCGGTCACCGCTCGTTCAAGTCGATGGGCTTGCTTTAAACGCCCCCTTGCGGGAGGCTTGCGCCATGTCAGCCGCGTTTTCCCGTGACCGGGTGCTGCCGGAAACCGACCCGCCTGCAGGCATCGACCTGATCCGGCGCGGCCACGCCCGTGCCAAGCACATCGCCGTGCCGAAGGCGCGGTTTCAACGCGAGCGCGGGGTTGCGTCGGAGAGCGAATTCAAGCGCACGATGGCGGCGGACCTCAAACCCATGTTTCACGCCCAGGCGGGCTGGCGCGATCCGGAGGTGACGGCGGCTAACATGGCGGAAATCTCCAAGCGCGTGGCCGGCGCCGGTGGCCGTGTCGACCGATATGGCATTTGCCTCGATTGGAGTATGGGCTATCCCCCCGGCATGCGTGAGGGCCGCAGCCGGGGCACCGGGCTCGTTTTGCGCAGCGACGACGATTTTCGCCTGGTTGCGGAAGCCACGGACGCTGCCGCGCATTTCGGGGACTTCGTGATCGGCATGCCGGCGGCGGTGGAAAACACCGAAGCCGCCCTTCGCGCCGGCGCCACCAGCATCGGCAATCTCGGCCAGTATTTCACGTTCCGCCTGCCGGACTGGGATGACGATTCCTTGATCGCCGAAGCCACGGTCGAGGCGATGGCGATGTGCGCGGCGCAACCCGTCGATATCATTATTCATTCCAATCTCGACGACGGGTTTGCGGCCCGTTTTTCGGATCTGGCATGCACCCTGGGTGCGGCACTGATCGAGCGTTATATCGTCGAGCATCTGATCGGTGGGCGCATCGGACATTGTTACGGACATACGTTCTCGGGACTGAAAGAGCGTCAGGCGTTTCATCTGGCATTGGCTGAGGCCTCACCCGGTCCCGGCACCATGATCTATGGGAACACGACACGGTTTGGCGATGACGACGCGGCTAATTACGCAGTTCTCGCAGGATACCTGGGGGCCGATCTGGCGGCGCTCCACTGGGCGCCGAGCGGGCATGCCCTTACCCCGATTCCGGTGACGGAGGCGCGCCGTATCCCGAGCGTCGACGAAATCGCGGACGCGCAGATATTCGCCGCCACCCTGGCCGAGCGGACGTCCGAACTCTTGCCCGCCGCCCCACCGGAGAACGTTCGTGCGCTCGCCGATGAGATCGCCATCGGCGGCCGTACGTTCTTCGATAACGTGATGAACGGTCTGAGTGAACTCGGGTACGCGACCGATGACGCGTACGAGATGTTACTCGCCATCCGCCGTATCGGCGCGCCCGCATTGGAACGCGCTTTCGGACCGGGCGAGCAGGATGCGCGCGGGTATTACGGCCGTGCACCTTTGGTGGTTTCAAGCGTCGTCAGCGAGATCGCGGCCCGGGCCGACAGCATTGTCACCGGTCTCGATCCCATATTGGTGGATGGTCTGAAGCGGCGGCGACCGAAAATCTGCATAGCGACGACGGATGTCCATGAATACGGCAAGCGCCTGGTCGAACAGGTGTTGTCGAAACTGGGTGTCGAGGTCGTGGATGGGGGCATCGGCGTCGATGCCGACGATCTTTTGAAAACGGCGGAGGCGGCTTCGGCGGATGTAATTGCGATCAGCACCTATAACGGGGTTGCCGCCGACTTCGTCCGCGACCTCGCGGGTGAGATGAAGCCTGACGGCTACCGGCCGCAGGTGTTCGTCGGCGGCCGGCTCAATGCGGTCCCCGACGGAACGAATACCGGTTTGCCGGTGGATGTGGCGGACAGTTTGAACGAGACGGGGGCGATCCCGTGCGCGCGGATCGAGGACATGCTGGAAATCATCGCGGCCAATGACGGAGGGAAATCGTGAAGATCGGTATCATCGGCATCGGCCATTTGGGTTTTGCGCTCGCCGAGGGATATGCGCGGGCGGGATTGGCTCAGGATTTGATCGTCTCGCCGAGGGGGCGGGAAAAGGCGTCGCTGCTACGCGCGACGTATGGGATCCGCGTTGCCGATGACAATGCAGATGTGGTGCGCAATTCGGATGTCGTCGTCATTGCAACCCGGCCGGGTGACGTCATCCCGACGGTCCGGCTTTTGCCCTGGCGTGAGGGGCAGGTGCTGATCTCGGCGGCGGCGGGGATCACGGCCGGGGCGCTTCGGGGGGCGGCGGCTCCTGCGGACGCGGCGCGCGCGATGCCGGTCCTGGCGAGCCGATACGGTGAAAGCGCGATCCCGCTCTATCCGGATGTCGAAAAGGCCACGGAAGCCTTATCGCCGCTGGGCCGCGTCACACCGATAAAGGACGAGGATGCGTTCTCGGCGGCGAGTGCGCTGGGGGGCTGGTTCGGTTGGCTGTTCGCCCTCACCGGTGAAACCGCCGATATCCTGGTCGAAAGCGGTGTCGAGAAAGCCGCCGCCCGCAAGGTGACCGCTGACATGATGCGTGCTGCAGGTGCGATGATCGCGGAAGCGCCCGAGAAAGACCCGCGCGCGACGCTCGAACAATTGGCGACACCGGGTGGCATCACCGAAGCGGGGATGAAGACGTTGCAGCAAACGGATGCGCTCAAGCCCTGGCGCGACGCGATGGCGGCCGCAGCGGCGCGTCTTCAGGCACTCGGCCGGTCCGGCGACTGAAGGCCGGGGGACGTCGGAACGTTCACGGTCTCTCGCCTGCCCTCAGATGCATCGCCGGCCGATTTCGCCGACTTGGCGGCATGCTCCTTGACGCGCTTTTCCAGTTTCTTGCGGCGGCGGCGGCGGACATATTTCAGGGAGAACTTGTAACTGAACCAGGCGCTGGCGATGGCGTAAGGCAGGCAGCCGATACCCATCGACAGACCGAGTTCCTTTGCCAGCAACGCCATCAGATCGAGCGCCGCCTGCCAGAAGCCCGCACCGGCGTCGAACGCCGCATGCCAGGACGTCAGAAAAGTGTCGTAACCGGTGATGTTGTGCCAGTCACCGCGCATGATCTGTCCGGTGGCATAGAACAGATAGTAGATCGGCAGCATCGTGAAGACATTGGTGACCCAGGTCCATGCGAACGAGATCACGAGGCTGAAGTTGGCGTTCTTGAGTGGCTTGAACAACAGCCACGTCATGAAGCAGAGATACATCTGGATGCCGACCAGCGGCGTCATCGCCCAGAACATGCCGACGGCAACGCCGCGCGCCGAATACTCGGGCGAATGGGGGCTGCGGCGCAGCGGAATCAGCAGCTTGAGGCGCGATAAACGCCCCATGCGCTCCATAAACCCTCGATTGACGCGAGCCTCCAGCGCCATCACCGTCTCCCGAATTTCGTGTGCCTCTTGTTGGACGTTGATCCGGATGATGGCAGAAATACCAACCTTCTCAACACACTAAATCGCGAACATGACGGAATTGTAATCAGCGGCCACAAAATTGTGCCAGAAACGCTAAAAAACCTGACTTTGCAGGACACGCGTGCCTAATATCGCCAGGTTTGGGAGAAGACATTGCCGACGATTTTCATTCGCGTATTCGTGCCGTTCGCGCTCGGGTATCTGCTTTCGTATCTGCTTCGGGTCGTGAATGCGGTCATCGCACCGGCGCTGATCGAGGATTTGGGCTTAAGCGCGTCCGACCTCGGCCTGCTGACGAGCGCCAACCTGTTTGCCTTCGCGGCCTTCCAATTGCCGCTTGGCGTGCTTCTGGACCGATACGGGCCGCGCCGGATGGAGGCGCTTCTGTTGCTTGTCGCGGCGGCCGGCACCGCGACATTCGCGGTCGCGGGCTCGCTGACGTTGCTGGTGATCGGGCGGGGTATGATCGGGCTCGGCACGTCCGCGTGTCTAATGGCGGCGTTCACGGCCTATGCGCTCTGGCTTCCGAAAGAGCGCCTGCCGGCGGTCAACGGTTATCAGATGGTGGCGGGCGGCATCGGCGCGCTGATCGGCACCACGCCGATCGAATATATCGAAGAGATGCTCGGCTGGCGCGGCGTGTTCTGGGTGCTGACCGCGGTCGCCATCGCCATGTCGATGATGATTTATTTTGTGGTGCCGAAGCGGAATGAACCCGCGCACGGCTCGGAGACGTTCCGCGAAGCCATCCGCGGCGTTCGGCGTGTCTTCTGGTCGCCGCTGTTCTGGCGCGTGGCGCCGCTGTGCGTCGGCTCGCAGGCCGCATTCCTGGGAATCCAGAGCCTTTGGCTCGGGCCGTGGTTCCACGATGTCATGGGGCTTGATAGCCGCGAGACGGCGGATGCGCTGTTTTTCGTCGCCTGCGCGATGGTGGCGAGCTACACGTGCCTTGCCGTCATTACCGGCTATTTATCGAAGCGTGGCGTCGGCGCAATCCGGATTTCCGTGATCGGCATGAGCATTTTCATCGTCATGCAACTGGTCGTCGTGTTCGAGATCGTGCCGGTGACGGTGACGACGTGGATGGTCTGGGCCTTCACGGCGACGTATGGGATCGTCAGTTACGCGGGCCTCACGCAACGCTTCCCAACGGCATTGGCAGGCCGGGTGGTGACGGCGATCAACCTGCTGGCGTTCTTCGGCGCGTTCAGCGTGCAGTGGGGCGTGGGGGTGATCATCGACTTCTGGCCCCTGACGGAAAGCGGCGGCTTCCATCCGGACGGCTATCGCTGGGCGTTCGGGATCGTGGCCGCGATCCAGATCGTCGCTTTGGCGTGGTTCCTGGTGTTCAGGACGGAACGGGTCGTCGAAAGTCACGCGTGACGACCCCGTCACGTTCGTAACCGCGGACCATCAGTTTTCCTTCTAGCGCATTTGCGACGACGGCGATCCGCGTGGTTTCGTTCAGGATTGGCGCTTTCACCCATTCGAAGCCGTCTTCAGCGTCGTCACGGGTTTCCGCCATCAGGGTTCGCCTGCCGACACTGTCGACGCCCCGGTAATGTCCGGGGACGTCGCGCGCCATCCAGTGGTTGGCGCAGGACGTCGGGTTGTCGTGGACGGTGCCGTCGTCTTCTTCCCGTTCGATCAGGCAGGACTGTTCAGGATTGGTGCCACTGAGCGTGAAGAAGGCCGGTATCGCCAAAGGCGTGTCGACCAGCCGTTCCTTGGCTTCGTCGTAGGTCGCGCAGGTATCGAAGATTTCACGCAGCAGGTGGGTCGGCGGCAGCGCGCGTCTGGCCATCAGGCGCGAGCGGTTGATCCCCCAGTCGAGCCAGCAAGACCTCGTCCATTTCCGGAACGGCGGCTGGTTGATGGCGGCCGAGAACCGTCCCGGCGACATCGCCGTGACGACGCCGACGAAGCCGGGCCAGGTGACGTTGTAATAAGGACCGCACCTGCCCTTGAACTTGGCGACGACGACGGTCTCGCCAAGGCCGTCGAGCGGCCAGTCGAGCGTCCTGAGAATCCGGTTGCCGTTTCCCGACGGGTCCGGGCCGGCGCCGGTCGTGCAACTCCACTCGTACGAGAGGTTGAGAAGCCATGCGCCGGATTTTCCGGCTTCCGAATCGACGGCGGCGATTTCGCCGATCAGCCGGTTTTGCTGCCGTTTCAACCAGCCTTTCGACACGATGTCGCCGATGCCGATGGCGAGCGAACCGTAATGTTCGCGCCCGGCCCTGATCACGGCCTGAAAACGGCCGGCTTCGGCGCGTGCGACATCGATCGCGCCCGCGCCGGTGGCGTCGACGTAAGGGATTTCGACCAGTTGATCGGTCTCGTTAGCTTGCGAATCCATGCTGCCCCTTTATACGCGAGCGGCGTTGCGTTGTCATGAAACCTCGCCGAGCGCGATTGCAGGCTTTAAAATCGGGCAGGCGTGGGTATGATCGCCCCGCCGAAAAAGGAGACCCTGCATGATCCCGCGTTACAGCCGAGCCGACATGACCGCCATCTGGGAACCGGCCAATAAATTCCGCATCTGGTTCGAGATCGAGGCGCATGCCTGTGATGCCATGGCCGAGTTGGGTGTCATTCCCAGGGAGGCGGCCGAGGAAATCTGGGTCAAGGGTGACAAACCCTACACGCAGGACCGCATCGAGCGCATCGACGCCATCGAACTGGAAACCAAGCACGACGTCATCGCGTTTACCACTGAACTTGCGGAGCAGGTCGGCGAACCCGCGCGCTTCGTGCACCAGGGCATGACGTCATCCGATGTGCTGGACACCTGCCTTGCCGTGCAGATGAAACAGGCTGCCGACATCTTGCTGGCCGATATCGACAAGCTGCTGGCCGCGCTGAAGCGCCGCGCTTTCGAAACCAAGTTGATGCCGGTGATGGGCCGCTCGCACGGGATTCACGCCGAGCCGACGACCATGGGCCTCAAGTTCGCACGGTTTTATGCCGAGTTTGCCCGCAACAAGGCGCGGCTCGAATCCGCACGCGACGACATCGCCACGTGTGCGATTTCAGGCGCCGTCGGGACGTTCGCCAACATCGACCCGCGGGTCGAGGCGCATGTCGCGGAAAAACTCGGATTGAGCCCGGAGCCGATTTCGACGCAGGTGATTCCGCGCGACCGGCATGCCCAGTATTTTGCCACACTCGGCGTGATCGCGAGTTCGATCGAGAATGTCTCGATCGAAGTCAGGCACATGCAGCGGACCGAGGTGCGCGAGGCCCAGGAATACTTCGCGCCGGGGCAGAAGGGCTCGTCGGCGATGCCGCACAAACGAAATCCGATTCTGACGGAAAACCTGACGGGTCTCGCACGGATCGTGCGCTCGGCTGTGGTGCCGGCGCTCGAGAACGTGGCGTTGTGGCACGAGCGGGATATCTCGCATTCTTCGGTTGAGCGAATGATCGGCCCCGACGCGACGGTGACCCTCGATTTTGCGCTGAACCGGCTGGCCGGGGTCGTCGACAAGCTGGTCGTCTATCCGGACAACATGCTGAACCACATGAATGCGTTCGGCGGTATTCACGACGCGCAGCGGGTGCTGCTGTATCTGACGCAGAACGGCGTGAGCCGCGAGGACGCATACAAGATCGTGCAGCGCAACGCGATGCGGGTCTGGAAGAGCTTTGGGATCGACCAGGACAATCCGGACACGCCGCCGGTGCTGGACGACATCGAGAAGGAAGCTGCCGGCCACGACAACCGGCTCGCGTTCTTCCTCAGCCATGACCCGGAACTGGCCGACGTGCTGCCGGCCGAGGACCTGAAAAAGTTGCTGGAGAAAGATTCAGTCAGCTACCACACGGCGCGGGTCGACGATATTTTCGCCCGCGTCTTCGGGAGCGAATAAGACTCAGGCTTCGTTTTTGACCTGATCGAGAGCGACGCTTTCGAGTTCCTGAATCTTGGCGCGGACCTGATCTTCGGTAACCGGCGCGTTCTTTTCGCCGATGTCCTTCATGACCTTGCGCATGACGTCCTCGACGCCGGGCTCGTCCATATCGGCGATGACCACTTCCTTGGCGTAGTTGTTGGCATCGTCACCGGTCAGGCCGAAGATTTCCGCGAGCCACAAACCAAGCAGCTTGTTACGGCGGCTTTCCGCCTTGAACAGCAGCTGCTGGTCCATCTCATATTTACGTTCTTCGCCTTTTTCGCGCTTGGAAAAAGAATCGGCCATCGATACGCTCCCCTGAACTGACTCTATCTGACCCAAAAATAGTCCGGCGACGGTAAAGCCGCAAGCCGCGCTATAGCTGGTTTCTCTGCCAAATGCATATTATTTTTCTGTAATGTGCACCGTTGTCATCCTCCGCCGCTCCGATCACCCATGGCCCGTCGTCATTGCCGCCAACCGCGACGAAATGTCCTCGCGCTTGTGGCGTCCACCCGCCCGGCACTGGGATGATCACCCTCACGTCATCGCCGGTATCGATGAGGAAGCGGGCGGTACCTGGATGGGGCTGAATGACGATGGGTTGTTCGCCGCCGTGCTGAACCGCCCGGGGTCACTCGGTCCGGCCGCCGACAAGCGCTCACGCGGCGAACTGCCGTTGGAAGCCCTCAGCCATGCCGAAGCGCGTGAGGCCGCGGAAGCGCTGGGCAACCTGGATGGGCAGGCTTATCGCAGCTTCAACATGCTGATCGCCGACGCCAACGAGGCATTTTGGCTGCGCTCCGTCGGCGAGGGAAAAGTCGAGGTGACGCCGATCGGCCCCGGTCTCTCGATGCTGACGGCGAACGACCTGAACGATATGGAGTCCGCCAGGATCAAAGCCTATCTGCCGAGGTTCCGCGATGCCGACGCGCCGGATCCGGATCGCGGCGACTGGGGAGCTTGGAAGGCGCTGTTGGGGAGCCGCGAACAGCAGGCGGTCGATGGGGAACGGGGCGCGATGAATGTCGGCACCGGCAGCGGTTTCATGACGGTTTGTTCGTCGCTCGTCGCGCTGCCCGGGCTCGAGCGTTTCGGCGAGAAACCGAAATGGCAGTTCGCGGCCGGACCGCCCGACAAGGTGCCGTTTTTGGATGTAGATCTTGGCGTTTAGAGGAATATTCGTTCTTTTGATCGCGCTTGTCGGACCGGGCGGTGCGGTCCATGCCGACGACCTGGGCCTGCCTCCCGTGGGTGCGCCGGGCTTCAAGCAGCTCTGCGAAGATATGTACCGAAAGCGCGACACCGCCGAAGGCTGGCCGGTCCACATTCACGGACCCACGCATTACTGCACGCTCAGGACCATTGGCGGCGATGCGACGGAAATGGACGCCGACGATTACGCCTGGACACTGAGAAAGAGTCTGACCTTCGCCTGCAAGGGCAAACGCGAGGTGATCTATGAACTGGTGCGCAGGCTGAAGGACTGCGGCGGAGAGACCCGGACGCTTGAGCTTGCGCCTGGTCCTGAAAAAGGGGCATGCCAAGTGTCGTTTCGGGAGACATCGGAAACGTTCGTTGCCGCACCGCCCCTGATCGCCGATCTGATCGACTGGCGGGACAACATGCCGTGGTACGAACGTATCCTCGTCGACATCTTCGCACCCGGCGAAATGCCGATGGTGATGGACGGTCTGATTGCCTGCGGGAAGGGCGTGACAGATTGAAGAGGTTTCGGGATTGGCGTCACTGGCTGTCGCTGGCAGCTATCGTTCTTTGCCTGCAAGGATGCGCCACGCCGGATGAGCGGGTCGCGGCAGGGCGATATGTGGTTGTGCGGGCGGCACAAGCGGACATCGGCGAGCTGGAGATGACATCGCTGGCACAGCGCGGGGACAGAGTATTCGAGCGCCTTTCCGGCTTTTTCGGCAGATCGCTGCCGGTGCCGGTATACATCGAGATCGATCCGAACCTGGCCGTTTCACGCTCGTATGCGGATCGCGGCGCAATCGGGTTTCCGCCCCGCGTGGTGGCTCGGAACACCGTCATCATGGCGCACGAGATGACCCATCTGTTTATGCCCGAGAAGGTGTCGGAAGCGTTGCGTGAGGGGATCGCCGTCTATGCGCAGGACCGGTTCGGCGAAGTAGCCGGATATCCGAACTATGGGGAAGACCTGTACGCGGTGATGGTTCGTCGCCTGCGTCGTGGCGTCGGCAGCGAAGTTCGCACGCTCAGCGAGGCGGAGGCTTTTTTCCGCCGCAATCGTGGCCGTGAACCAGAGGGTAGAAAAATACCGCTCGCGGCCATCGATCAGGACGCGCGGCGGAACGCCTATCTGTTGGCGGGCAGCTTCGCACGGTACCTTTTCGAGGTCGTGCTTGAATCCGATATGGGTGCCTTCAAACGGATCTACACCAGCGGCGATTACGAACAGCAAACCGGGAGGTCGGCGGTGGAAATCGAAGCCGCGTGGCGCACGCGGACCGGGCTGAACGCATTGGGCGGGAACCCGTAAGCCGCCGCCTGCGTATGATCCGGCGTTACGCCGCGCCCATGAAGCCGGGCATCCAGTCCTCGTTCTTCTTTTTGAGGGCTGAGAGCGCCGCGCTTTCGCCACCCGCCAGCGACAGTGCATCGCCGCCGGTGGTGCCGATGCGCGCCGCCGTGACGCCCGCTTCGAGTGCCTTGGCCATGACCGCGTCGGGATCTTTCGTCGCAACGATATAACGGGCCTGGTCTTCGCCGAACAGCCACGCATGCGCCGGGATAGGCCCTTGGGGCGCTTCGATTTCGGCGCCGATGCCGCTGCCCATCGCCATCTCTGCGACCGCGACCAGCAGGCCGCCGTCGGCGATATCGTGGCACGCGTTGGCGAGGCCGGACTGGATCAGATCACGCACCAGATCGCCGTTCTTGCGTTCGAGGGTCAGGTCGACCGGCGGCGGGGGGCCGTCCTCGCGGCCCTGCAACTCCCTCAGATAAAGGCTCTGGCCCAGATGGCCGTTCGTGTCGCCGATCAGGACGATGGCATCGCCTTCGTTCCTGAAACCGATGCCGACGGCTTTTTCGTAGTCGTCCATCAGGCCGATGGCCCCGATGGTCGGCGTCGGCAGGATCGCCTGACCGTTGGTTTCGTTGTAGAGCGAGACGTTACCCGACACGACCGGGAAGTCGAGCGCGGTGCAGGCTTCGCGCATGCCTTCGATGCAGCCCACGAACTGACCCATGATCTGGGGCTTCTCCGGGTTGCCGAAGTTCATGTTGTCGGTGATGGCAAGCGGCTTGGCCCCGGTTGCGGTAATGTTGCGCCACGCTTCGGCGACGACCTGACGCCCACCCTCGACGGGGTTGGCCTTACAGTATCTGGGCGTGCAGTCGGACGTCGCGGCGAGTGCCTTTTTGGTGCCGTGGACGCGGACCAGCGCTGCATCCGCCCCACCGGGACGGCCGATCCCAAGCGTGTCGCCCATGACCATGTGGTCGTACTGTTCCCAGATCCATCGTTTAGACGCCAACGCCGGGGTGCCGACGAGGGTTGCCAAAGCCGACATCGGATCGTTCGGCGCCGGGACATCGTTCGCATCAAGCGGGGCCGGGGCGGGGGTGCGTTCCCAGGGCCGGTCGTATTCCGGACTGGCGAGCGCCAACGGGTCGATCGGCAGATCGGCGACGATCTCGCCCTTGTGCTTGAGCACCATGTGCCCGGTATCGGTCAGATGTCCGACGACCGCGAAATCCAGCTCCCATTTTTCGAAAATCTTGCGGGCTTCGTCCTCGCGGCCGGGCTTGAGAACCATCAGCATGCGTTCCTGGCTTTCAGAAAGCATCATTTCGTAAGCCGTCATGTTCGCTTCACGTTGCGGCACGTGATCGAGATCGAGTTCGACCCCCATGCCGCCCTTCGACGCCATTTCGAACGACGACGACGTCAGACCCGCCGCGCCCATGTCCTGAATGGCGACGATCATGTCGGTCGCCATAAGTTCCAGGCACGCTTCGATCAGAAGCTTCTCGGTGAACGGGTCGCCGACCTGAACGGTCGGGCGTTTTTCTTCGGAATCCTCCGAGAATTCCGCAGACGCCATGGTCGCACCGTGGATGCCGTCGCGGCCGGTCTTGGAACCGACATAGACGACCGGGTTGCCGACCCCGGCGGCGGCGGAATAGAAAATCCGGTCTTGATCGGCAATCCCCACTGTCATCGCGTTGACCAGGATGTTGCCGTTGTAGCTCTCATGAAACTCGCATTCGCCACCGACCGTCGGGACGCCGACGCAGTTGCCGTAGCCGCCGATCCCGGCGACCACGCCGGAAACGAGGTGCTTCGTCTTCGGGTGATCGGGGCTGCCGAACCTGAGCGCGTTGAGATTGCAGACCGGGCGCGCGCCCATGGTGAACACGTCGCGCAGGATGCCGCCGACGCCCGTCGCCGCGCCCTGGTAGGGCTCGATATAGGACGGGTGGTTATGGCTCTCCATCTTGAAGATCGCCGCCTGGCCGTCACCGATATCGACAACACCGGCGTTTTCACCCGGACCGCAAATGACCTGCGGACCCTCGGTCGGCAGGGTCTTCAGCCATTTTTTCGAAGATTTGTAGGAGCAGTGCTCCGACCACATCACCGAGAAAATCCCGAGCTCCGTCAGGTTCGGCGTGCGACCGTCCAGAATCTCCAGAATTTTTACATATTCGTCATCGGAAATGCCGTGTTCGGCGATGATTTCGGGGGTGATCTCGCTCAAGGTGCTGTCCCGTGGCTTGTCGGTTGGCGTTGCGACGCTTCATAGCAAATGCAGGGCGAACGTGACACACCTTTCGTCGCTTGCCACCCTTTTGCCACCGTTTCGCCATAAACCCCTTGAAGCAAAACATAAAACGTGGGAGTTTCAGAACAGATTCAACGTCTGGGGAAGAGGTATATGCGGGGAAAAGCGCTTGGATTCGCGACAGCCGTTGCAATTGCCGCTCTGACGGCGGGGTCCGCCATCGCGGCCACCTGTGACGACGGCTCGGATAAAGCCGCCTTTCACGTCCGCGCCCTGCAGACCGACCTGATGGTGGCCGCGCTCACCTGCGAGGCCCGTCCCGAATACAACAGCTTCGTCCGTAAATTCCGCACGAGCCTCGTGGATCACGGCATGGCACTCAAGGTGCTGTTCAAGCACCTGCACGGCGGCAAGGCGGAAAAGGCGTTGAATGCGTACGTGACCGCGCTTGCCAATCGCGCTTCGCAGCGCTCGATCTCGCACCGCGATCAATACTGTGAACGGACGCTCCGTACCTTCACGGCGCTGCAGGGCCTGAAACCGACGCAACTCGCGTCGTTCTCGATGCAGCGGCCGGTGAGCGACGTCGACGTGCCAAGCACATGTCGGCCGGAAGTCATCGTCGTCGATACGTCGAAGTAGTTTCCATTAGATACAGCACATAAACGAAGAGGCGCGGCATGGCCGCGCCTCAAGTCGTTTCTGATACCTGACGTCAGATGTCTTACGGGAAGACGATCTCGACCCGCCGGTTTTGCGGCTCGCGCACGCCGTCTGCGGTCGGCACCAATTGTTCCAGTTCACCTTTCCAGTCGATCGCGATCTGGTTGGTGGTGATACCCAGTTTGTTCAGTTCCGCCTGGACCGCGCGGGCGCGGCGCTCGGACAGCTTCAGGTTATACGTTTTCGTACCCGACGTGTCCGCGTGACCGGTTGCCTGGATGCGGCTGATGCCGCCCTTCTTGGCGTTTTCGGCAGCCGTCTTGAGGATCGATGCCGCTTCGCTCGTTATATCCGCCCTGTCCCAGTCGAAGAACACGATGTAGTTCCGTGCCACCGGTGCCGGTTTCGGCGGTTCGGGCTTGGGTTCGGGTTTCTTCTCGGCGACAGGGGCCGGTTTCGGCGCCGGTGCTGCGGCCGGTTGGGCCATCGGTTTCTTTTCCTCGGCACCGAACGTATAGCGGAGGCCGACCATAAAGGTATGCGCGTCATAATCGGCGTCGACCTTGCCGCCTGCCAGCGTATTCACCTCGACACCCTGAAGGTTGAAGTAACGGTATTCGACCGTACCCATCCAGCTTTCGTTGATCGGATAGGCGAGACCGGCAATCCCCTGCAAGGCAAGGCCGGTTCCGGCGCTGTTGATCGCGGTGTTGCCGATCGGGTCCGCGTTCATGCTGAGACGCCCGATACCGATACCGGCACCGAGATATGGAATGACGGAGGTTCCGGTCGCGAAGTCATAATAGCCGTTGATCATGCCGCTCAGCACGGATGAATTACCGCCCGTGTTGGCGCCGCCTGTGCTCTCAACGTTGTTTGACCGGTGGCCCAGTTCGATCTCGCCGCGCAGGCCGTTCGCGTAGGATTGACCCAGCGCCAGCACACCGGCGATTCCGGCTTCGTGGTCTACGCCGGTATCGATGCCGCCGCCGTCGACGTCGTTATCGCCGGCGAAGTTCACACCCAGACCGCCCCCGATGTAGGTGCCCGTCGCGCGGTCGGCTGCCTTGGCCGGTGCGGCCGCCGCGATGGCCGCGGCGCAGAGAATCGCAAATTTGCCAAACGTTCGCATTGTGTCGAACCCCTAATTAATAAATTTCGCACGTACCGTTACGAATCGGCGTGCGAATCGATGTTGATGCAACCATACACAACAAAACGAACCAGTTAAACCGGGAAGATGTTGCGCACGCGAAGTTGACTGAAATATGGCAGCCGATAATTAACTTAACGTTGCCAGGACGCTCTCGAACATCGGCCGGCCGTCGGTGCCGCCGAGCGCCTGATCGGCGAGGCGCTCCGGATGCGGCATCATGCCGAGCACATTGCGCTTTTCGTTCAGAATGCCGGCGATGTCGTCCATCGAGCCGTTGGGATTGGCGCCGTTGCCGCGTTCGCCGCCCGCAGACACGTAGCGGAACGCGATCCGGTCGTCGTCCGCGAGCTTCTTCATGGTGTCGTTGTCGGCGTAGTAATTGCCGTCGTGGTGGGCGACAGGAATACGGATGACCTGTCCCTTCTTGTATTTCCCGGTGAAGACGGACGCGGCCGTTTCGACCGACAGATGCACGTCCTTGCAGACGAATTTCAGGTTGGCGTTGCGCATCAGCACGCCGGGCAGCAATCCGACCTCGGTCAGGACCTGAAAACCGTTGCAGATTCCGATGACGGGCGTGCCCGCGTCGGCGCGCTTCTTGACCTCGCGCATCACCGGCGAATTGCCGGCGATGGCGCCGCAGCGCAGATAATCGCCGTAGGAAAATCCGCCTGGGACGACGATCAGATCGACGTCCGGCATGTCGGCGTCGCCGTGCCACTGCATGACGACCTCGCCGCCGGTGACGTCCTCAAGTGCGACCTTGGCGTCGCGGTCGCAGTTGGAACCCGGAAAGACGATGACGGCGGATTTCATGGTTCAGCCCTCTACGATTTCGACCGCGTAATTTTCGATGACCGTATTCGCGAGGAGCTTCTTGCACATCTCCTCGGCCTGCGCCTCGGCCTTGGCGGGGTCGGTCTCGCTCAGTTCCAGTTCGATGAACTTGCCCTGGCGGACATCCTCGACGCCCGAAAACCCGAGACCGGCAAGCGCGTGCTGAACGGCCTTGCCCTGGGGGTCGAGAACGCCGTTTTTCAGGGTGACGTGGACTTTGGCTTTCAAGAAACAAATCTCCATTTCGGTGCCCGCAGATTCGGGCGGAAATTTACCACAGAGGCACAGAGGCGCAGAGAAAGAATTGAAAATTTGGCCGGAAACTTGCCGAATTGTCGGTTAAATCCGGGAGCCACTGTGTCCCTGTGCCTCTGTGGTTGACCTTAATTACTGTATCGCCGTCGGCCCCGGCATGTCGCCCGGACCCGATTCGGGCAGGATGCCGAGCCGGCGCGCGACTTCCTGGTAGCCTTCCTCGACGTTGCCGAGTTCGCGCTCGAAGCGGTCGCGGTCCAGTTTCTCGCCCGTGTGCAGGTCCCAGAGCCGGCAGTTATCGGGGCTCAGCTCGTCGGCGAGGATCACGCGCACGTGCTCTTCCTCCCACAAACGGCCGAATTCGACCCGGAAGTCGACCAGCTTGAGGCCGATCCCGAAGAACAGCCCGCTCAGGAAATCGTTGATGCGGAGCGCCATCGCCATCATCTCGTCGAGATCCGGCGGCGAGGCCCAACCGAACGCGGTGATATGCTCTTCCGACACCATCGGGTCGCGCAGTTCGTCGGATTTATAGTAGTACTCGACGATGGAGCGCGGCAGCGGCGTGCCTTCGGCAAGGCCGAATCGCTCGGCGAAGCTGCCGGCGGCGACGTTGCGGACGCAGAGAATGATCGGGATGATGTCGACTTCACGCACCAACTGCTCGCGCATGTTGAGGCGGCGCACGAAATGGGTCGGCACCCCGATCTCGGTCAGCCGCACCATCAGATATTCGGAAATCCGGTTGTTGAGCACGCCCTTGCCGGTGATCACGCCCTGACGGCCATCGCTGACCGCGAGCGCATCGTCCTTGAAATACTGGACCAACGTGCCGGGTTCTGGCCCTTCGAAGAGGACCTTGCCCTTGCCTTCGTAGACCTGTCTGCGTCTGGCCATGCCGCCATTCCCGCCGGGTGTGGAAAACTGGCGGACGTATATCAGGCTCCCCCCGGGAAAACAACGCAAAGGCGCGTATATCCCTAATTCGCCGAGGGTTGACGGTTTCCCCGCGAAGCGCCATATCAGCAACGAGAGAGGGCAAGGAGTGACGTCGCGATGGCCATGGCCGCAGGCGAAATCGAAAAACTGATCAAGGAAGCGCTGCCCGACGCGCAGGTGACGATCAACGATCTGGCCGGCGACGGCGATCATTATGCGGCGCACGTGGTGTCGTCGGCATTCGCCGGCAAGTCCCGCGTCCAGCAGCACCAGATGGTGTATCAGGCGCTGCAGGGTCGCATGGGGAACGAGCTTCACGCGCTGGCGCTGCAGACCTCCGCCCCCGAGTAAATTCTTTAAGTGATTCCGGCCTGCGTACGGCCGGCAGAATGAGGACAACGCAATGAGCGACAATCCGACGTTTCAGGAAATCCAGGGCGAAATCGACGGCAACGATGTGGTGCTGTTCATGAAAGGCTCGCCGGTCCAGCCGATGTGCGGATTCTCCGCCGCGGTGGCGCAGGCGCTGACCATGATGGGTGTCAAGTTCAAGGGCGTCGACGTGCTCGCCGACATGGACATCCGCCAGGGGATTAAGGATTTCTCCAACTGGCCGACGATCCCGCAACTTTATGTGAAGGGCGAGTTCATCGGGGGTTGCGATATCGTCCGGGAAATGTATGAGTCTGGTGAACTTAAAAAGCTCTTCGATGAGAAGGGCGTGACATACGCCTCGTAAGCCCCCGTTTCCCAGGGAGCAATTACGAGGAGCTTTTGAGGGAGGGGCCGTGCAGCGCACGGCCCTTTTCCTATGGGGGGTCGTTCATTCATTAAGCTTAAGCGTTTAGTTTTTGATGTCTTGGTCACGTTGCCGGTTTTTGCGCGTCTGTTCTCGTGCTTCTCGGTTTCGTCTGCGACCAAGAATTTCATTGCTCCATACGGCTAGATATGGCCGGAACTTAGGATGGAGACGATCATCTGAATGGAATGTATTTAGAATCCTTATCGGATCTGTATCTGCATATTTGTGTGCGTTCCTGCCGAATCGATCTGATCGTAAGTAATGGTATAGCATTCTTAATATTTTCGATGCTCGCCCCCTCTCTCCGTGATTAAGCAGATCATTAATAAATTCGCAAAGTACGTGTACGGATGCGTTGAGTTGTCGAAATGCGGTTGCATCCCGTCGCCGCAGGGCCGGGCTCATAACATTTGCGAATCTGCTCACTAGGCAATGAAACGGGTGCATCACCGATATTGCGACATTTGTTCTTTGGCCGTTTTGAGTCATCGGCAAGGCAATTATTGCGACCATTTTACGTATATCTTTATCATGCACGCCCAAAACGTGATCAATGAAGTCGACAATTAGCTCTTGTCCGTCGAGTTCAGCGATTATCAATGCTGTATTCGGCGTGTTATCGCCTAGCTCAGGGACTTTTAGTTGTCCGCCGACCAGTTTTGAAATTTTTTGAGCTGCGTCGCGTGTGCCAAAATAGTCGAGATCAACACTTGTGTATGGGGCGTATTGGGCCAGGTTTTCGTTGCGGCTACAGTACCGCTCCGCCCATATGTTTAATGCTTGTCCCCCAACAACAAATGTTTCTTTAACGTCTTTTGCAGCGTCAAAAAACGTGGCCAATTGGTTTGGTGAAACCGTTTTGAATTTTTTGGAAATAGTGAGCCTGGCTCAGCCCCAATGGAGCACTTCGGATTGCTCCATATTGAAGCCGCGAACAACAGAATTCTCTTTCTGTAATTGGTCACGGGAAGCTTCACTAGAAGCAAGGCGTAGCTCGTCCTCAACCCTGGAAAGGGCTTTCTCAACCACTCGGTTTTTAAACTCACTACGCATAATACATACCAATTTCATTATAGCAGTGCCTCACAGGTTCGGATAAAGCACGTACGTGCTTTATCCGAACCTGTGAGG
>MDSW01091133.1_pt1 | contig 47369 bp, 37 predicted proteins | sample 811171 | NCBI WGS metagenome assembly MDSW01 (sample SAMN05326641, study PRJNA326480) | marine metagenome | isolation source: seawater | place: Atlantic Ocean: North West | collected 2012
AGAGTTTGTTGATTGTGTAGGCTTTGTTTATGAATAAAAGTATCTTCTCAATGAACACGTTGTCTAAGTATGGTGATCTTTTTCAGATCATTGGTGTGATTGGTATAATTTCATCGTTAATCTTTGTAGGTCTTGAATTAAGACAATCTCATAAAATTGCTATGTCTGATCAGCATCTAGCAAGAGCCCAAGTTTGGGTTAGTGTTTATAATTCAGCAACGAGCCGTTCATTAGCCCATCAGTACGATCAAGATCACTATAGTGATTTTGATATTTATGTTCATAATTCATTTAATGCGATGTGGAATATATATGAAGCAGACTATTTGAGATACAGACTTGGACTTATGACAGATGATGCTTGGCAAGGAAGATTAAATTCTATAAATAGTATTAAAAAAAATGATAATTCTTTTGATTGCATGATTAGAGATAGAGTTTGGAAAAATAATAGGCTTATTCTTGATTCTGAATTTGTAAAACTCGTCGAAGAAATACCTTTTGAAGATTGTGAAGCGCTTTAATCTACTGAACAGCCAAATCTGGCTAAAAATGTTTGAGCATTAGATATATATCCCACTACCCCGCTATGGCGCTTACCTGACCTTTAACAGACATAGCTTCATACAGATTGCAGACAAACTTACGCTTGAAAAAAATGTGCTATATTAAGAAAAGAACAAGAGATATATAGGAAAAAATTCAGCAATCTACACCTCCCATATACCTCCCAAACAAATCAAAATTTGCGAAACTCAATAGAATAAAGGGATACAAGCTATCTATGATTAATGATCCACAATGGTTTTCTATTCTTCCTCCAATAATTGCAATTATCTTAGCCATCAAAACAAAGCAGGTGATACCCTCTTTATTCGCCGGTATCTGGATCGGGTGTTTCCTATTAAATGAGCTCGATCCAATAACTGGTTTAGCAGAAAGCTTCGAAAGCATCATTAATGTTTTCAGTGATTCTGGAGATACAAAAGTATTGATTTTCACTCTACTGATTGGGGCATTGATAAACACAATTGAGAAATCTGGAGGGGTGAGTGGTTTTGTAAAGTTTCTAGAGAATCGTAAATGGGTCCATACAAAACTAAGAGCTCAAATGCTTGCTTGGTTTACGGGGATAGTGATTTTTATAGAATCCAATATTACATTACTAGTTGCAGGATCAGTAAGTAGACCACTATTTGATCGTTATCGTATTTCAAGAGAAAAGCTAGCTTATCTCATAGATGCAACCTCAGCGCCTGTTTGTGTGATGGTTCCGCTAAATGCCTGGACCGCAGTTATTATAGGACTTGTAGCATCAACAGGAGTTGATAATGCTTTCGAAATATTCATAAGATCTATTCCCTACAATCTCTATGCAATAACTGCAATCATCCTAGCTTTGTTTTTCATCATCAAACAGATTGATATTGGACCAATGAGAGCAGCTGAAGCAAGAACAAAAAATGGTCAAATTACCTGGCAAGAAAATCCTGTAGAGGCCGAAGTGACTAATAAAGAGGAAGATTCTGCTTCCCAAAAAGATGCTATTTTTATGATTGTACCAATCTTAACTATGACCTTTGCAATGCCCGCAGGACTTTTCTTAACTGGTGCAGGAGACATTATGAAAGGTAGTGGATCCACAGCAATATTTTGGTCTATATGTGCTGCATTATTTGTGTGTTGGTGTATGTTACTCTCTAAGAAAAAGGCGAACGTGAACGATCTCATGAAGTTATTTATGGAAGGCGCAGGAAATCTCCTACCAATTGCATGCATTCTTCTTATGGCCTTAGCATTGGGAGATATCGCTAAATTATTGGGAACAGGACCTTATGTTGCAGGAGTAGCTGGAGCGAATGTACCAGTTATATTCTTAGCTCCCCTCGTATTTTTGGTATCTGGTTTTATAGCTTTTTCTGTGGGATCAAGTTGGGGTACATTTGCAATTATGATCCCTATTGCAATGTCAATCGCATCAACGTTAGATCTCTCTACTTCGTTAATGTTGGGTGCCGCTCTCTCTGGCGGAATATTTGGCGACCACGCATCTCCGATAAGTGATACAACAGTTGTCGCATCCATGGCAGCAGGCACGGATCACATAGAGCATGTAAGAACTCAGCTGCCTTATGCGCTTATTGCAGGCACTGTTTCAGTGATTGGTTTCATTATACTCAGCATGATCCCATAGCCCGCTATGCAAGTAAGATACAGGCCCTGACATCAATGCATTATCATCATCCCCTAATTCAATGATCATATTTCCAGCTGGCAGTATCACGTTAATTTTTTTATTAGCAATTAATTTCCTTTTGAAGGCTGCATAAACAGCTACACAAGCTCCAGAGCCGCAAGCTGCGGTTAATCCAGCACCTCTTTCAAAAACCTTTAATCTCAAATTATTCATATCAATAATTTCTGCGACGCCAACATTAACTTGCTCAGGAAATAAATTATTCATTTGAATCTTAGGGGCCCATTTTTCAATATCGACATCATCCAAATCATCTACAAAGAAGGTTATGTGGGGATTACCAATATTGGTTATTACTGCATCTGTAAGTGGTCCGATATTTATGTCTGCATTTATAGTATTAATATTTTTTGAAAGAGGTATGTCATCTGGCTTCATCGATATTTTTCCCATATGACATTTCACCCAATCATTTTCTATTAAATAACAATCTAAAACTCCTGCTAATGTCTCTATCCTGATCTCTTTTCTATTCATATTTTTCATTAACGCCCAAGCTAGACATCTTGTTGCATTTCCACAAGCCTCAGCTTCTCTTCCATCTACATTCAGTATCCTCATAAATACTGCAGCATTATTATCTAAACCAAGCTTGGTGGGATTTTGAATAATAATAACTTGATCAACATTAATTCCGTTTTCTGGATCACAAATTTTAATAATTTCACTTATGCTTGGATCGAATGACTGGTATCGACTATCAAAAATTGCAAAATAATTTTCTAATCCATGCATTTTTAAAAACCATCTTTCTTCTTGTCTAGTATTCGCAAAGAAATCGGATAGATCTTTTTTATCTTTTGTCATTTTGTATGTTACTTTTAGCTGATGTCGAATTCTTATTTAGTTAAATTTAAATAACTTTCTTCTAATATAGCATTAGAAAAATTATAGAGGTGATTTGTGTCAACAAAATTATATATAGAAGACACCTATTCAAAATCTAATCAAACTGTTGTCTGTGATAGCTTTGAAAATGAAATTATTCTTGATCAGACGGTATTTTATCCTCATGGAGGAGGGCAACCGGGTGATACTGGGGAACTACAATGGAATGATAAGGCTATAAAAATAATAAATACCTATAACAATAAGGACGGTTCGATTGTTCATGTTGCTGCTGATATGAAAGATATACCTCGTAATGGCGATACTGTTATTACATCAATTGATTGGGTAAGGCGATATCTTCATATGAGAATGCACACTGGTCTTCACCTTTTAGGTTCTGTTTTAAAATATGGAGTAACAGGAGGAAATATTTCTAGTGAAAAAAGTCGTTTGGATTTTGATATGGAAGAGCCTGTAGATAAAGAATATGTTAACAGTCAACTTGAAAAACTTGTGAGTGAGGATCATCAGGTTACTTCATCATGGATCACACAAGAAGAATTGAAAAAAAAACCTGAATTAATAAGAACAATGTCAGTTAGGCCCCCAGAAAATGCTGATAACATAAGACTGGTAAAAATTGGAAGCGTTGACCTTCAGCCATGTGGGGGAACTCATGTTAAATCGACGGGCGAAGTTGGAAAAATCGTGGTCAGTAAAGTTGAAAAAAAAGGAAAAAGAAATCGACGCGTTAATGTTAAACTGATGAACTAATTATGGAGAGAGATATGGCAACGAGAATAACAAGGCGTTCCGTTTTGAGTGGGATGATGGCTGGTGTTACGTCTTTATCGTTGAGTCCAAACATATACTCACGAGTAGGTCCACTTGATCATATCGTCCGTCTCAGTTCCAATGAGAATCCATACGGACCGAGTAAAAAAGCATTATTAGCAGCTTCTCAAGCTTCTTCGATGGGTGCTTATTATCCTAGTAAAATTACAACGGAATTAATTGAATCGATCGCCAAAAAAAATAATCTCAACACTTCTCAAGTCACATTAAGCTCGGGCTCAAATGAAGTTCTATCTGCGGCTGTAGTTGCTTGGGGTAAGCGTGGAAAAATACTTAGTCCTGAATTTACATACGATCTTCACTTAGGTTATGCCGAGAGAACAGGAACACAAGTCATACGACTGCCTCTAGACAGTGAGATGTCAATCGATCTCGATGCTTTTGAAGATGCTATTGATGATAATGTAAGTATGATTTATTTATGCAATCCAAATAACCCAACAGGAAAAACGATAGATGGTGATGTTCTAAGAAACTTTTGCCGCAGAGTTGGAAGAAAAGTGACTGTTTTGGTAGACGAGGCTTATAACGAACTAACAGAGAATCCAAAGTATTCGTCCATGGCTGACCTAATTAAAGATGATGAAAATATCATAATAACCAGAACGTTTTCTAAGCTATATGGCATGGCAGGAATGAGAATTGGTTATGCTATGGGCAGACCGGATCTAATAAAAAAAGTTAGAAATCATGTAATGGCATGGCCCAATATCGTTGGTTTAGCTGCTGCAAATGCAACCTATGAAGAAAATGATTTTATAGAATATTCTCTAAATAGAATTAACGAAGGAAGAAAAATTGTTAATGAAGTCTTCAGAAATAATGGCATAGAACCACTTCCATCAGAAACGAATTTTGTTTGCGCTGACATCGGAAGACAAGTCAGTGAATTTGAGCCAAAATTAAGAGAGATGAATGTTCAAGTTCACAGAGCTTATCCTCTTTATCCTAGACATCTTCGAGTAAGTATGGGAAAAATTGAAGATCTAGAGAAATTCAGTGATGTATTCACTGACATCTATCAATCATAAACCTATCTGATTTTTGGAGAGTAAAGTTCTGCCTCTGCTTTTGATAGTTGACTAATTTTGAAGTTCCAATCCGTTAATGTAGAACTAATACGTAATCGGTATCTTCCAGAATCATTAAACAATTTTACTCCATTACCAGCGTATTTAGTCTTAAAAATTCTACCTATCAAAAAACCTGTTTTTGCATCAACCAAAGAAATTTCAAGTCCCATCGTTTCACGGTAATTGCTATTTATTCGCCAATCAAGAATCCAAGGTGCCCTAACCTCAAACTCTGAAGTTGTGATTGATCTCTTGCCAGAAAATTCTCTAATTAATTCTTCTGCTTTTGATTCAAAAAAGAAAAATGGTAACAACGAAAAAGCAAGTATGATTCGCTTAAAAGATATAAATAAATAGTTTGATATAAGTTTTTTCATAACTAAAACAAATCTTAACTTATCTTATGATTTATTAAAATTCTATATCATTTAAAATTAACAAATGAACCAAATTAAGGCATAATCGCACCTCAACATTTACTATCAAATACTAATGAAATTCATCAACAAATTTAATAATGACAATCAGTCAAATTTTCTAAAGCCCTTGCTTATAGTAATAGGACTATTTATGAATGACGTTGCTCTCTCACAAAATAATAATTCGTCAATCAGAGTGAAAATAGATAACTCTGAAATTATTGATGTAACGAGAGCAGAAGCAGATGTAAACATAAAAATTGATGGAAAGATCGACGAGCAAGAATGGCAATCTCTCACAGTATATGACCCTTATAAAGTTACAGAACCTGATACATTAAGTGAAACCACTTACGAAACAAAAACACGTTTTTTCTATACATCTTCCGGTTTCTATTTCTCTATGGAGATGGAACAACCAAAAAATACTCTCGTAAAGCGTTTCAAGGTTAGAGATGACTGGCAAACACAATCGGATAAAGTTGGCTTTTCTTTAGATACTTCAGGTGATGGAAAATACGGTTATTGGTTTTCAATAGCATTAGGCGACTCTGAGGGTGATGGAACTCTTATGCCAGAGAAAATTTATACGGCTGATTGGGATGGTGCATGGTATGCCGCTACTAGTGAAACTGAAAATGGTTGGTCGGCAGAATTTTATTTACCGTGGTCGCAAATGGCAATGCCTAAAGATACGGATGATAGAATTATTAATCTTTTTAGCTTCCGAGAAGTTGCTCACTTAAATGAACAATGGTCTTGGCCAGCACTTCCGGACTCCATTCCTCAATTTATTAGTTTATTCCAACCCACAAGAATGAATAATGTCGATCTCAAACAGCAATGGAGCGTTTTTCCTTATGCTTCTTCGTCTTATGACAGAATTGACAGTGACCCACTTACCAAAGCAGGTGTTGATTTATTTTGGAGACCGTCAACAAACGCACAAATCACGGCAACGCTAAATCCAGATTTTGGTGCTGTGGAAGCTGATAATGTGGTTGTTAACTTATCAGCTAATGAAACTTTCTTTCCCGAGAAGAGATTATTCTTTCAAGAGGGAAATGAAGTTTTCATAGCAACTCCCAGAGCCAGTGATTATGTCTGGGGAGGAAGAAGTAAAGTTACTGTTTTAAACACGAGGCGTATTGGAAGCAGGCCAATACTTCCAGATACACCAGATGGTGTAAGTTTCTCAAAAAGAACAAAAAAAACCACAAAAGCGGATTTAAATGGGGCGATCAAAAGTACTGGTCAAATTGATAAATTTCGATATGGGATTCTTTTAGCGTCTGAAGACGATACTGACTTAATGGCAGATGATAATAAAACATATAACCAGGTAGGCAGAGATTTTGGCGTATTTAGATTGCTTTACGAAAATACTGATAATGGTGATACCAGAGGTTTAGGTTTTATATCAACAACGGTAGCAAAACCAGAAACCGATTCTGTCGTCAATGCGGCAGATTTTCATTATTTAAGTGAATCTGGGATATGGAAAGCAGACGGTCAATACATTCTGTCAAAAACTCATGAGGATGGTTCTGGAAAAGGTGGTTTTTTTGATATTGTTTATTCGCCAGAAAAAGGTAAAAGAAATCAACTCAAAATGAGTGTATTTGATGAAAAAATGGAAATTAATGACTTAGGATTTAATCAAAGAAAAAATGTTAAAGACATACAGTACAACTATACATCTATAAATTCTAATTCAACCAGATTTAGAGATACACAAGTAAATGGGTATATGAGATACGGAGAAAATTTTGATGGTCATCGTATATCTAATGCTATTGGAGGAAGTGTTAATATAACGCTTAATAACCTCAATGAGATCCAGGGATCCTTTGCGCATTGGCCTACCCGTTTTGAGGACAGAGAAAGTTATGGTAATGGCACTTTCAAACTCAGGCCGAGACAAAGACTGAGGTTTGAATATAAGACTAATCCATCTGAATCTTTCTCTTATGGTGGAACATTGACATATCAAGCAGAGGATATGAAAGGCAGGAAAGCCGAGGGTGAGCTTGAATTTACATGGTACCCAATGAGTAATCTTAGCCTTAATGCAGAGTTAAAGTATGTTGATGGAAGTGGAGGATGGTTATTACATCAACAAGAAAAAGATTTCACGTCGTTCTTTCATCAGAAATGGGAAACAGAATTTAAACTCAACTACTTCATAAATGCCAAGCAACAACTAAGCTTGAATCTACAATGGGTTGGTATTCAAGCGCACGAGAATAAATTTTATGTGATAGATGCAGATAGATATAGACTCAATGAGATCAGTAAACCTTACTCAGAGAGTGATAATTTCAGTATATCCGATTTAAGTGTTCAACTTCGATATCGATGGCAGATTGCACCCCTGTCTGATGTATATTTTGTTGTTACAAAATCAGGCTCAAATACTGCAAAATATACCGCATTCAATGATCTTGCCGAAGATACATTTGATAATCCTCTGAGTGACGAGATCATTCTAAAAATTCGGTATCGGTTTGGATCCTAAATTTATAGATTCACCTCAAACATAACCTCATTTCTTCTCATAAACCATGGTGTAAATGGCGCATTGTATCTTGCATAGATCGCATCGCCAGTAATTGTGATATTTTGTGTCTTGAGATTGTTTAATAGATAATTTTCATGTTTTTTAAAATTCTTTTCTGTCCACCTACCTGAGAATTTTATTACTGCCATTATCCTTTTATCGATATTTTTTATTCTTATTCTCTTGTCATTGGGTTTTGGAAGATTACTTTGATTGTATTTTTTCTCCATAACAAATCTGTAAGTGTAAACGCTAGAATCTGATGTGGAAAAAACGGGTGCGGTCATATTCATTTTTTCTGAGGATTGAATGTTCTCAGACTCCACAGGAGCAGTCATGCTCATTTTTTCAGAGGATTGATTATCACCAAATATATAACCTGCTAAGATTCTGAATGCTGAATTTCCTGAATTCTGATAAGTGCCATTAATTTCTACCTCTGCCACCATATAAGGCTCATAATCTCTAATCTCAAAATCGTCATACTTCTTAATTATAGTGTATGAGGGTTCTTCTAAAGCGCTCAAGTTTCCACCGAAAAAAATGAATAAAAAGATAAGCATATTATAATTTTTAATTTTTGAGCACATAACATATGAATCCTTGTTTAATAATCTAACTTCTCGCCATTCCAAGAGAAAAAACAACCCGTATCAGCAATAGTCAAATTATCAATTACATTAAGAAGATTCTCAACCGCATAATCAGGAGTAAAAAGTTTACCCTTTGGAACAGCCCTTTGATATGGTTTGGAAAGATTTGTATCCACCGTACCAGGATGCAAGCTTGCAACGATACAATTTGGTAACGATCTTTTTATCTCTATTGAAGCTGTTTTGATCAACATGTTTAAAGCAGCTTTTGAAGATCTGTATGATGCCCATCCACCGAGTTTATTGTCAGTTATTGAGCCGACTTTAGCGGATAAAAAGGCAAAAACCGATCTTCTGTCAGGATTCATGAGAGGTAGGAAATGCTTCATAACCAAAATTGGTCCAACTGCATTTACTCTGAAAATCTGATTTATAGCATCAGGTTCTATTTGTGATATGCGTTTTTCTGCTTTTAAAAATGAATTCTGTAATACTCCTGTCGCGACTATAATTATATCAATTTTTTTTTGTTCAATTTGCTTCGATGCATTAATTATTGACACTTCACTTTCAATATCAATACTAATTTCCTTAATCTTAGAGCCGTAAATATTTGATTTTTTTCTTGATAGAGCAAGTACTGATTCAACGCCCTCTTTTTTTTCAAAATTTCTCACAAATGCACTTCCCAATCCACCCGAGGATCCAAGAACACAGACTTTTAAATCTTTTCCAGAAGAAATCATGTGTTTTCTCGTTTTGTGAGATAGCTCAAATTATTGATGTCAAAATGACGCAGATCTCTCTCAATTAGCTCCATAAGATCAGCTGGAGATGCGGTATTGCCTTGCTCTAGCATTATAATTTGATCGTATGTCACAGGTAAAAATGGAATCCATGAGAATAATTTAGTGACAGTCCTCATGATAATTATTGGCATGGGAATAACTAATTTCTTCTTCTTTGTAACTGTCATTATTGTATTTATGATCTCAATCCATGATAGTTCATTAGGGCCGCCGAGATTGTATATTTTATCATTTGTAATATCTGAATTTAGTGCAGTGTATATTGCTTCAATAACATCATTTACGTGAACAGGTGACATCATCACGGTGTTGAGATTTGGATCTAGGTTACTAAAAAAATTTACTGCAGGAATTGGAGGAATAATCATCTCCTTTAAAAGTTGAGTGGCGAACTCCATTCTTCCTTTCGGATCACCAAAAATTACTGATGGTCTAAATATTGTGTAATTAAACCCACTCTGCATAAGATAATTTTCTGCAGCTAACTTAGTCCTCTGATAGTCAGTGACATTCTTGTCAATACCATTAGCACTCATTAAAATAAATTTTTTAATTTCCTCTTTTTGGCAATGACCTATGACGTCAACTAAACCTTGATACTGCATTTCCTTAAAAGTAGATCCAGTTTTTGGTGATTCTTCAAGGATACCAATATTATAAATTACATAATCGCAACCTTTAATCGTTTCTTTTATGGCTGATTCTGTTTTTATATCACCGGATATATTGGTGATATTAACGTTATGCAATATTTTGTGCTCACTACCATTACGAACTAATGCATTAATCTTGATGTTTTTCTCACTAAGAAATTCGATGAGATTAAAACCGACAAAACCTGTGCCACCAAAGATTGCAATCCTCATAAATGCCCCAACTGTTTGTATTTAATTTAGAAAAATAATGAACATATTTTATTGATAATCCTTTGCCATTAACAGATAAAAATTATGAGTAATAGACATATAGTATGGTTTAGACAAGATCTTAGAATTAAGGATAATCCGGCATTAATCGAAGCCGCTAAAAATAATGCAAAAGTTATACCTATCTATATCTTGGATGATGAAAATGCTGGCGAATGGAAAATGGGTGCAGCCAGTAGATGGTGGCTCCATAAGAGTCTTAACTCTCTCAATAATTCACTGCAAATGAATCTAAGGGTATTTCAAGGAAAAGCAGACAAGGTCTTACTTAAACTTTCAAAAGAATTGAATGCGGATGGTGTTTACTGGAATCGATGTTATGAACCCTGGAGAATGGCAAGAGATCAATTCATCAAATCAGAATTGAAACTTGGTGGCGTAGACGTCAAAAGCTTCAATGCTTCATTATTGTTTGAGCCGCCCAAAATAAAGAAAAAAGATGATACTCCATACAAAGTGTTCACGCCATTCTATAGAAAAGGGTGCTTAGCTGAGGAAAATCTTCCAAGAGAACCATTTATTTTTGAAAATAATATTGAATATGATGATGATATTAAATCAGATTTATCTATCTCTGATCTAAATCTTCTTCCATCTAGAAATTGGTATGATTCTATTAACATAGAATGGAACCCGGGTGAACAAGGAGCTGAAAAACGCTTAAATGAGTTCATAAAAGAGGGGCTTGGAAATTACAAAAATGGTCGTAATCGTCCAGACCAAAAATTTGTGTCAATGCTCTCACCCCATCTTCATTGGGGGGAAATATCTCCTCATCATCTATGGAAAACGATAAATCAAGTCAAAAAAGATAAAGCAAATGAAAAATCTATTGACCATTTTCTGAGTGAACTGGGTTGGAGAGAGTTCTCCCATAACCTTCTTTATTATTGGAATGATTTACCGAAAACGAATTTACAAGAGAAATTTAATAATTTTAATTGGACATCAGATGAACGAAAGCTCGTTGCATGGCAAAAAGGAATGACAGGATATCCAATGGTTGATGCTGGTATGAGGCAACTTTGGAAAACTGGATACATGCACAATAGACCAAGAATGATTACGGCCTCATTTTTGGTTAAAAATCTATTAATTCATTGGCATCATGGTGAGAACTGGTTTTGGGATACCCTGGTAGACGCTGATCTAGCGAATAACAGTGCCTCTTGGCAATGGGTATCAGGTTGCGGAGCAGATGCCGCTCCATATTTCAGGATTTTTAATCCCATCATACAAGGTGAAAAATTTGATCCAAACGGTGATTATATTAGAAAATATGTCCCTGAACTTGAGGGCTTACCAAATAAATTTATACACAAACCCTGGGAAGCAAGTCCTGAGGTGCTTCAAGAGGCTAACGTCAAACTAGGAAAAAGCTATCCACGTCCAATTGTCGATCTAAGAGAATCCAGAGATAAAGCGCTCTTTGAATTCAAGAGACTATCCGCTTAGCTATTTTTGGTAATCTCGTAATCGAGATTTTTTTATTTTCTCATGCTAAATTAAAGCAAAACGAGAAAATAAATGGAAAAAACAAATAAATTAAAATCGATGCTCGTGCATTACGCATCATCACACCAGAATAAAATGAATATAGCGCTTCATTTTATTGGAATTCCAACTATCATGCTCGGTATCTGTATACCATTGAGCTGGTTTAATTTTGTTGTCCTAGGTTATCCGATAACAGCCGCACAATTTATAATTTTTTCACTTTTTATATTTTATATAACTCTGGATGTTACTTTTGCTGTTGTGTTTTTATTTTTTGGTCTTCTGTTAAATGAATTCGCAATTTCATTAAGTTTTCATTCGGATGCATGGCTCATAGCTTCAGTGGCTTTTTTTGGGGGCTATGCTTTGCAGTTTATTGGGCACGCAATTGAAAAATCTATGCCAGTTCTTGTCAAACACCCAATACAAGCAAATATTGCAGCACCATTTTTTGTGATCGTAGAGATTTTTGGTCTGTTAAAATTAAGAAAAAAACTGTTTCATGAGATTAATATTCTTGTCGATCAATACAGAAAGGATGAAAATCACATCAAGTTATAACAACTTAAAATTTTTATAAATGAAACGAAGAATATTCTTAAAAGGTACGACAGCTTCAATTGCAGGAAGTCTTTTTAGCTTCAAATCTATCAGAGCTGACAATAAATTCGATGTCGCAATTATTGGAGCAGGATTATCTGGTCTTAACGCTGCCCTAGAACTTGAAAAATATGGTCTAAAAACAATTGTTCTAGAAGCTAATAATCGAGTTGGTGGAAAACTTCTATCAAAAAAAGAATTAAATGGAAATCAAGAAATTGGTGGGACCAGTATCGGTAGCGGCTATCAAAGATTAAATATCATGATTGATCAGCTAAAATTAAAACCTTATTCGCCAGAGATTGAAAATCCATATTTTGATAATAAAAATATACTCATTAGTTTAAAAAACTCTCTCATCTCAAGTCGAGAGGATTGGATCAAAAGTGATCATAATCTTTTTGAGGGAATTAATAGAGAGAGGTATCCCTGGGAGTCACTAAGGTATTCTATAAACGATTTAAACCCTCTTGAAAAAACAAGTGATTGGTACGACCCAAAATTCTCGCTTTATGACATTTCATTATTTGAAGCATTAAATGGCAATGGATTTAGTAAGGAACAGATTCAATTAATGGCAGGTATAAATCCTACTCATGGGGATGATGCAAATAAAATATCTATCATGCAGTATTTTTTTAGCTCGTCATGGGTAAAAGATCAAAGAAAAAAAATGGATCCAAACAAACCTCCAATATTCCAAATTCATGGTGGAAATGATCTCATACCAAAAAATATGGCAAAAAAACTTAATGGAAGGCTCACACTTAACTATAAAGTCTCAGCAATTCAAAAAACTGGAAGTGGCATCGAAATATACTCAAATGATCGAGAAAAAATAGATGCCTCATGTGTGATCTCATCGGTTCCATTAAACGCATTAAAGAATATCCATCTTGATATACCTTCTATTAACAATAGAAAACTTGAAGCAATAAACTCAGTAGGTTACTCGAAAGTTCACATGGTTTATTTCAAAATTAAACGTCCTTTTTGGGAATACGACGAACTCCCAAACTCAATGTGGACAGATTCAGATATAGGAAGGGTTTTTGCCGTACCTGGAGATAATAATGAACCCGCTTATCTCAAAACTTGGGCCACAGGTTCTGCATCTTCAAAACTTGATAGCATGAGATCAAACGAAGTTATGGCTTATGTTAATAAAAAGATTATTGAAATAAGACCAGCCCTCAAAGATAACATTGAACCGGTATTCTCATGGTCTTGGCAAAATGAAGTTACAGCAGGTGGAACCTATGTGGCCTGGCTTCCTGGACAAATAAGAAAATACTCCAGCTCTATCTCACAACCAAATCCACCGCTTTTTTTTGCTGGCGAATACACAGCAAAACTTGATCGTGGTATGGAAGGGGCAATGGAATCTGGAGAAAGAGCGGCGAATGAAGTTGCGAAATACCTTGGAGCGATTTGATTAAAGCTATAATTGATTTCGTAAATTTGCTACCTTGGTGATAGTGGATTTATTTTGAAATGGAATTCAGGACATTTTTGAAAAAATAACCTAGGTAAAAAGTCATTAAAGATAAATCAAAAAAAAGAGGTAAAAAAAGAATATCAAGACGAGCCTTTATCGGCACTTCTGCAGGTGCAGCGGCGTTATTAGGTAAAGCAGTATCTGCCAAATCACAATCCAATAAAATTAATCAACAGCCAATAACGGCAGGGTCACCTTCCCAACAATCACTGGATAGAGACGTAGGAAACACAAAACCACCAGAAATTGATAAAAGAGCGGTTAAGCTTCCTGGTTCCGACTTAATGGTTCAGATTCTAAAAGATTTAAATATTGAATATATCGCCGCAAATCCAGCGTCCAGTTTTGAAGCGCTTCAAGAATCCATTGTAAATTATGGTTCACCCCCTAATACGATGCCTGAACTTATAACTGCATTACATGAAGAGTCGGCCGTTGATATGGCCCATGGTTATGCAAAAGCCCAGGGACACCCGATGGCAGTTATGCTTCATGGAACTGTCGGACTGCAGCATGCTTCAATGGCAATATACCAGTGCTATCATGACAAAACCCCGGTTGTAATTATTGTAGGTAGAGATGATAAATTTTTTCGTCAAGAACAGACTGCAAATGATATCGCTGGGATCACAAGAGCATTCACAAAATGGGACTCACAACCAACATCACTTCAGGAAGCATTAAAAGATATTCAGACAGCATTTAACGAAGCGATCACCCCACCAATGGGACCTTCAGTAATCGTTTTAGATACGGACATCCAAAAAGAAGAAGTCGGTCAACTAAAAATTCCAAAATACAATAAGCCAGAAATTCTTGCTATATCTAAAAGAAACGCTACAAAAATAGCAAAAAATCTCATGGAAGCAAAAAATCCTAGGATTCATGTTGGGAGACTTAGAACTCATGAAGGAATAAATAAAGCAATTGAGTTAGTAGAAATAACAGGTTCGTCAGTTAGGACATCAGCGACAAGTGGTCCTTTAAGTTTTCCTGAGCGACATCCTTTATGTGGAGAAGGTTATAATCAAGATTATGATTATATTCTGGGATTAGAATCCGATGGAAAAAATACCTCCATTCAAGGACCTACACTTCTCTCAAGAGCTGATAAAAGAGATCTGTCTAACATTGGTTTTGGATTCATAAGAAAACCGGTAATTCCTCCAAGGAGAGATTTGTCTGGAGAGAATGATTTAACAGCAGATGCTGAAGCTAGTATTCCAATTATAATCGAGGAATACAAACGCATCCTAAAAGCAGACAATATCTCTGATACAGCAGAAAAAATAAGATTGGATACGTCCGCAAATATTAGGAAACATGAAAAAGATCTAAAACAAACTCTAAATAAAAAGAGAAAAGGTTGGGATTCCAGTCCAGTTAGTCTTGGTAGGCTCTATGCAGAACTTTGGCCATTAATCAAAGATCTAGATTGGTGTCTCTCCTCTCCAACAGTCTTTTCAAGCAGGCATCATGTTGGCATGTGGGAGCATAACAAACCATATAGTTATTTAGGAATGCATGGTGCTGGAGGTATTGGTTATTGTATTGGAGCTTCGGCAGGTGCTGGGCTTGCTGCTAAAACTCGCAATAGAATTGTAATAAATATTCAGTGTGATGGAGATCTAAATTACACGCCAGGTTCACTCTGGACTGCTTCACATCACAATCTTCCCTTACTCACCATCATGCACAATAATAGAGGATATCATCAAGAGGTAATGTATTTGCAATATATGGCTGGTGTAAGAGGTCGTGGCACTGACAGAATGCACATAGGTACCACATTGAGGGAACCATTTATTGATTATGCTAAATTAGCCGAAGCATACGGAATGAATAATGAAGGTCCAATTGATAATCCAAACGAATTATCAGCTGCATACAAAAGAGGAATTAATTCAGTATTGAGTGGTGAACCCTACTTGATAGATGTAATTACCGAACCCAGATGAACAATAATAATTTTAAGATTATTTTACTGATAATGATTATGCCCTTGAGCTCCTTATCTTCTGATTTTGAAGAAGGTAAAAAGCTGTATCTGAATCAAGGTTGTTATGGTTGCCATGGCTATCATGGGACAGGGAGATACCCACTGGCAGGTGATGTTAGTGGGATAATGACTAATAAGGATCTATTTATTACTTTCTTAAGATTACGAGCTGATATAAATCCAATTAATCCATCTAATAGTATGCCAAACTACAGTAAAAGTATGATTGATGATAATGAAGCACAGCTGCTTTACGACTATATAAATACTTTCGAGGATAATCCTCCTAAATTGGAGGATATCCCTGTCCTTAGAGAAATTCTTGAATCCGCTACAAGGAAAAATAATGAAAAAAATAATTAAACTAATTTTAGTTTCAATGTTTACTATAAATTTATATTCTCCAATATATGCTCACCATTCTGCAATCGCCTTCGATAAAACTAAATCAGTAATAGTAACAGGCTCAATCACCCGCTCTGTTTGGAGAAATCCTCATATGGCTATAAATATTGATGTTGAAGGTGATAATGGAAATCTCGAATTATGGAAGATTGAAGGTCCTGGAACTACAATACTTGCAGGTCAAGGATTTAATAAAAAGATGTTGATGGATGCTACTAAATCAAAAGAAAGTATCACTGTAACTCTTCATCCTCTCCGATCAGGTAAGCCCGGTGGTTTATTACAAAGAATCACATTAGCTAATGGTGATTCTTATCAGGTAGGCGAAGAATATCAAGACCCATCTGCTGGTGAACAAGAAAGAATCATCCCTTCTCTTGTTGAGTGGACACCACCGCCAAAAGGAGAGACTTGGCAGGAAAGGGAAAGAAAAACTCGACCTGATAAATTACCATTAATAGCAAGTGGAGCAAGACAGACCGGGCCTGGTGCTCTAGATCCAGATAATTTAAATAAAGAAAGACCGTCTGCACCTTTCGACTTAACGGGGATTTGGTCTTTTAGGGGAGAAGATAGAGGTGACAAAAACTATACCTCAATGTATGGATCATATGAATTTAAACCTCATCCAAAATTTACAAAAAAAGGACAAGAAACACTTAATGAATATTTGAGTTATGCTAAAGCAGGGAAACGATATTACGAGCCAACTGCCCAATGTTACCCTGCAGGTATGCCTCGCCTGATGACACGATATGGATCTTTAATGATGTTACAGTATCCGACTGCAATATTTATGGTGTCGAGATTGAACAACGAGTACAGAGCCATATGGCTTGATGGAAGAACACGCGAGCCTGAAGAAAGTCGAGATAATAATTGGAATGGCGAATCTATTGGCTATTGGGATGGAGATACATTGGTTGTTGAAACTACCGGTTTCACGGATGAAAATCATTTAATTCAACAAGGAATTTTTACAGGAGATCAATTAACAATTATTGAAAAAATCTCTATGCTTAATGATGGGAATACCTTAAAGATTGACTTTATTATGACTGATCCTGAGCACTGGGAAGGAGAATGGAAGCATACTAAGTTTAGAGATAGAACATTACGAGCAGATATCAGAGAAGCGAATTGTTTTGCCGCTGATAATGCTTTATTGCCCGGCATGTAAGCTAAGTCATGACTATGAATAACAAGAAAATTATCTCCGCGACAAGAATACTGGTAATTATATCTATATTAGCTGCTGTACCAATAAATGCCCATCATTCTCATGCGAATCTCAATAAAAATGATATTAGAACATACAGTGGGATTGTCACGAGGTACAGCTGGACAATGCCCCATGTTTTCTTAAAAGTAAGGGCGCCAAATACAGATGGAGAAATTGTTGAGTACAGTATAGAAATGCTTCATCCCCCAGCAATGGCGAAAAGAGGATGGGCTAGGAATAGCTTAAGAAAAGGTGAGCGTATTACATGGCAAGGACCTCATGACTTCAATCCTTCAAGACATTACACAGGATTAAATTGGGCAGAAAAAAATGATGGTTCCCGCTTAACTATGACAGAACAAAAAGAAGGAAAGGTTGAACCTTCATCTGATTATTCTGGTTTATGGAAACGATCTGATTATGACCCGAAAACAGGAGAAACAAAATTCAATCCTCATTACAAACCACCAACAGGATGGCCTCTAACTAAAGTTGGCCAAAAGTTAGTGGATAATTTTCATGAAGATCAAAACCCAATGGTAAATTGCGGTAATCCGGGGCCTCCAAAAGCAATGATTGTTCCCTATCCGGTAATGATAACTAGGCCGGACGATAGTAAGATAATTTTCGAGAGGGAGTTAATGAAGGACCCTAGAATTATTCATCTAGATCATACGCAAAAAAAGAATGAGCCCTCAAAACTTGGTCATTCTATCGGGTGGTTTGAAGGTACAAGCCTGGTTGTAAAAACAGATAACTTTATAGATGATCCTTGGGGATCACATACAGGTATAGATTCAAGTAAAGAAAAAGTATTGACCGAAAAATTCACTCTATCTGATGACGGCATGTTTTTATATGCTGAAATAACAGTCAATGATCCAATATATTTGGAAGAACCTCATACTTTTTATCATCGTTGGAAAAAAATTGGTGATCGCGATGTAATACAGGCTCCCTGCACAATGGAAAGTGCGAAACTTTATTTACAGGGCGGCTAGATATATTAAAATCATAATAAATTTTATTAATCGCTAATAACTTGAAAAATAATACAAGAAAAATCAATTGCTTTAATAAGTTATCAAAAATTATCTTATTAATTTTTACCTTATCTATTCAGTCATTCGCATCAAATGAGCTTCCGGATTGGAGTGGTGTATGGGAAAGATATGAAGATAATGGGGGTATGTTTGATATTGCTACAACAGAGCCGAAAAATGGTAGAGCTGGAAACATTGGTGTAAGACAATTTCCTCCTTTAACTCCCGAGTGGGAAGAAAAATATAAAAAAAATCTCGAATTAGTTGAATTAGACAGGCTGCCTGATCCAATATCTTATTGCGGAACTCCAGCAGGATTCCCAAGATTATTGGCATTGCCTGATGTATATGAATTCATAGTGCGCCCTGAAAAGACTTGGATTATCACTGAGAATGGTCCAAATATCATGAGAATATATACGGATGGGAGGGAGTTACCCAATCAAAATGACAGATGGCCAACCTATACAGGTGAATCCATTGGATACTGGGAAAACAATGCTCTCCATTTTAAAACAGTCAGCATGCTTGGAGAGAAAAACACCGTGCTCGATAGAAGCGGCCTTACTTTGAGCGACAAAGCTGAAATCACAACAAAACTTTATAAGTTAAATGAAAATCTATTAAGAGCCGAATTAGAAATAACGGATCCAATTGCATTAACTAAAACATGGCATGTGAATAGACACTTCAGAAAGCTACCAACGGATACCAGAGTTTTTGATTATGCCTGTGCTGAGAATAATCGAAATCCAATTACCAACTCTGGCCAAACACTTACACTCGGTCCTGACGGCAAACCAATTGATAAAATTATTCATTAAAATGTACACATCAAAAAGATCAACTATTACTGCAAAAATAAAAATTATTGCACTTATTTTATTGTTTTTTTCCAATCATGGACTGAATGCTCATCATTCAAGTGCGATGTTTAATAAAAGTGAGCTAAAAATTACACAAGCAGAGGTAAAGGAATTCCAATGGGCTAATCCGCATGTATGGATACAAATATTAGTGATAAACGAGAACAATCAAAAAGAAGAATGGAGTATTGAGGGGATAGGGATAAACACACTTTTTAGAAGAGGATGGCGACCTAATTCGTTTAAAGCTGGAGATCTAATTGAAATCAGTTTTAACCCCATGATTGACGGTTCTAATGGAGGATTATTTGTGGGCGCAAAATTTGATGATGGTAAAATTCTAGGTAAATGGAATGATGAATAATTTTATCTGAGCAAATGCTTTATCCCTCTAATTAAAGTATCACAGAAAGGATCGATATCAGAATGATCCATAACAGTGGAACACACACCAGTTAAGCCAGGTGTGAGCCAATAACCATTATTAAGCATATATCTATGTAAACCGCTACTTTCATATTTCTTTCCTCTTTCTGAGCTGTCAGATAATTTTTGATTATCTGTTTTAATTCCGAAAATTGAATATTGCCCTTCCACGCACGCCTCGATATCAGTTTGCGATATCACATCACGTAATGCATTTCTGAATGCGGATCCTAAATCATTTAATTTTTTAAAATCTTTCTGTGTCATCATTTCCATTGCTTTTTTTCCTGCAACCATACTCACTGGATTTGCATTAAATGTTCCTCCATGAGGCAGTTTTGCTTTTCTTCCTTGTGACTCAAATACATTCATTATATCTTGATGTCCAGCAACTGCACCGATAGGAAAACCTCCGCCAATTATTTTCCCTAAGGCTGTTAAGTGAGGATTTAAATCTCTATCTTTCTGGCACCCTGAGTACCCCGCTCTAAACGATATAACTTCATCAGCTATTAATAAAATATTATTCTCAGCACTTAAATTTTTTAGAGTAATAAGAAATTCATCTGTTGGAATTTTACGTCCATACTTTTGACCGAATGGATCTATCAAAATAGCGGCTATTTGATTGGCATATTTTTCAATAATTTCTCTCGAAGCATGAGGATTGTTAAATGGAATAATAACAACATCATTAAGAACTCCTTGAGGTGTTCCATGTGAGTATGAAGTGGATTTGGGATAGGGTGTTACTGAGGCCGTTTTATCGACATCAAGACTAGTCTCCGCAACATCGAAGCTCCCATGATAAGAATTTTCACATTTTACAATCTTCGGTCTTCCTGTGAAGGCTCTAGCAGCTTTGATAGCATTCATCACAGCTTCAGTTCCCGAATTCATAAATCGAATTTTATCAAAATTATCGTTTCTTTCGCAGAGGAGGTTCGCCAATGAGTATTCAGTTTCACTTCCAAATGAATATCCTGTTCCTTTTTTGATTTGTTCTACAGCGACTTTTGTAATTTCAGGATGTGCATGCCCGTGTATCAGGGCGGTATAATTATTATTTAAATCAAAATATTTATTACCATCGATATCTTGAAGATACTTTCCTGATGCAGATTGTGCATATATCGAATGAGGTACCAGGCTTATAGTGCTCCTCGAACCACCATCGGGGAGCACTTTTTTTGCTTCTCTAAAATTATTTTTCGAACGTTTATGAGAAAGCTTTTTTTCCATAAACATTTGTAAAAAATATTTAATTTATATTGTTAGCCAAACTATTTTCCAGGAAAGCTGAAAACTGATCTAAATTTATTCCTGGAGTTGACCTAATTTTAGTTCTCATTTCTTCCGCTAGAGATGCGTCATCATTTCCGCTTGCAGCCGCTATTAGTCCTACAATAGAAGGTGTTCTATTTGGCACCCAATCAAGTGATCGTTTGTAAGCGATTACAGCTTCATCATATTTACCTGCCGCAGCTAACATTTCACCATACAGCTCAGATGCTGGTTTCATAGGAACAGGAGGGCCTGAAGGTGCTGACATATTATTTAATTCGATGTCTGCAGCCTCTTTTGCCAAACGAATTGCTGAATTATAATCACCATCGGCTAATCGTGTGAGAGCATCTACCTCTTTTGAGAGAATCTTTATTTGTAGTGCATTATATGATTTTCCAGCTTCCTCAGCTTTCTTCTCCTGATCTTTTAATCTCTCTGAAGCTAATGAAGCCGTTCCCATATCTCGATCTATTGCAGCGCACATTCCAGCAGCAGTTATGAAAGCGGTATGTTTTCCTTCTCTTGTTCCCGGATCACCAAGATAAATATTGCTGCAATCTGCAGTTTCAATTGCATGTCTTGCGAGCATATTGAGGTATCCATTTTGCGCTCTTTCACTCTCTGGATTCTGAGTTACAGTTTGAAGAGCCATGCCCAAGTTTTCTTCCGCTCGGTCATAATGCCCTAACATTAAATTAGCGTAAGCAAGCCAAGATAAAGTATGAAAATCTTCTCCTCCAATAGTAGATGCCCCGAGACTTATTGCTCCGCTTTCGATCAATTTTTTTGTATGGCTCACTGCCGAAGCATATGCTTCGATATTTGAATTAACGACTCTTTCCCACATACCCAACTGCAAAAAAATGTGAGATGGCATATGAAGAGCATGTGCCGAGGAAGGCGCTATATCGGCATATACATTTGCAGCCGGTAGAGCAAGAATAGCGTGCTCAGGGTCATCCAACGAATGGATTGTAAAATGTGCAGCACCTGGATGTGTTTTATTTTCACCAAGAACAGACATAGCGATTGAAGCTGCTAACGCTTGCCTTTTAAACCCATCATCGCCAGGACGAACTGTTCCAAGAAGTGATAATGCATAAAATATTGATATTTCATGATCATCTGGCCATTTATTATGCATATTTGCCATGGCATCAGAGTATGAAATATCTCTTTCTAATTTATTGTCAGAACTAAAAAATAATTTTTCAACTGCATTTAAAAATGCTTTTTCCTTTGCAGTATTAGCAAGATTCAATCGACCTTGAAATGATGGTGAAAGTGCATTTAATGCAGACTTTGCATTTGCAGTATTTTGCCTTGCCCATAATGGGTAATTATTACTCATTGCCTGACCCCAATAAGCCATAGCAAATTTTGAATCTATTTCTGCCGCTTCTTCAAAGGCAATTCTTGCATCTTCGAATTGGAAATTATGTAATGATTTTACCCCAGTTAAAAAAGCCGCTTGAGCTTCTGAAGACCCTGTGTTGTCGAAATTAATATCGCCATATACGATATTATTAGAATTTTCTGATTGTGAGCATCCGCCCGCAAAAGCAAAGATAACCATAAGTAATGGAATTTGAATTATTTTTTTGTCTAGCATTAACTTGCTCCTTTTCTTTATTAATGAATATCCTAAAACAATATAAATACTGCTGTCTAGAAAAGATTTGTCAGCAAAACAAGGGAGCTGAGTTAATCACTGTGGCGTTAGTTTTGGATTGATTGTCAATTAAATATATCTGATATGGTTTCGAGTGATTTCTTTTTTGTCTCTGGCATTAAAAAAATAACAAATAAAAATTGCAATACCATCATGAATGCGAAGAATGAAAATATTAGATACGGCTCAAATCTGCTTAAAAAATATGGCATTAATAGTGCAATCAAAGCTGCAAGCACCCAGTGAGTTCCACTACCAATTGATTGACCTTTTGTTCTTACATTATTTGGAAATATCTCTGCTAAGAATACCCAAATAACAGCACCTTGACCGATAGCATGAGAAGCAATAAACAAAAAAACAAAAAAAACAACGATCATCCCACTCGCTTCTGAAAGAAAAGCAAAAGCAATAGCACTGAGTGAGAAAATGTAACCCACGGAGCCTATCTTCATCAAGAATCTTCTACCATAATTATCTATTAGAAACATACCAATTAATGTAAATATCAAATTCACAAATCCAACTCCTGCCGTTGAGAGTAGAGCAATTGATTCGTTCAAACCCGCTAGAGAAAAAACTCTAGGTGCAAAATAAATTATAAAATTTATTCCAGATAACTGATTAAATACTGCAATAAAAAATGCCAATAGAATGGGCCCTGAAAGACTTTTTTTGAACAAGCGATCTCTAATATTAGCGCCGGTATTTTTTATTTGATCAATTATAATGTCAGCATTTTCTGGATCGATAATTTTCAATATTCTTCTTGATTCATTCTCATCTTTTTTTCTCAAAATGAGCCATCTGGGACTCTCTGGAACCTTAAGTATCATCAATAAAAATAGAATCGCGGGAACAGCTTCTATGCCTAACATCCATCTCCAGTTTAGTGAGAAATATCTCTGAAGAATATAGTTAGATAAAAAAGCTATTAAGATGCCAAACACTATTTGAAATTGATAAAAGGCGACGAGTCTTCCTCTCTGATGAGCTGGAGAAATTTCAGATATATATGCAGGAACGACAATCGAGGAAAGACCAACTCCAAACCCGCCTATCAGACGCATAATGGCAAAAAATTCTGGCGTATTTGCCAACGCAGAACCAAGTGCAGATAAAAGGTAAAGAATTCCCACAGTCATTAGTGTTTTTTTTCGGCCAAAATATTCGCAAAAGAGACCACCAGCTAGGGCGCCAATGACTGTCCCCCAAAGTGCAGGTGACATAATCATTGCACCATGATAGATGTCTGAGGTATTCCAAAGTTTTTGTAATGGCTGATCAGCACCAGATATTACGGCGGTATCAAACCCAAAAAGGAAACCACCAATGGCAACAGTGAAGGACCAAAAAATTATATTATTCAAAATAATCTCTCCATAATTAGAGAAAAGAAGTCTTAAATCTCTCATTACATTCTTGTCAATCTTAATGAGAGCTTGTATAAATTAACAGTGGCAAATCTCTTTTTATTTATTGAAAGGGATACAATGTTATTCAGTAACTCTTTTTAACCGTAAAATAATCTTGGATTTATAATGAATAAAACTAAATATTTTTGGACAGCTTTAAAAATTTTTGGATCTCTTGGTGTCGTCTTTAGTGCAGTTTTCCTCGCCCTTGCATACGGATGGCTGGGAATTCATGATGGGCCTGGTATTATTACTCAAAGTCCAATTCCAAAAGAAATAATAAGTCAAAGAACTACAAAGCAACTAAATTCAGCTAATAGTGTTGGTCAAGATGGTGCTCAGCAAATCCTATTTGGAGATTTACATGCGCACACAACTCTATCATTTGACGCTTTTATCGGAAGTTTGCCGATGATGCATGGTGAGGGTTCGCGTCCATTAGCTGATGCATGTGATTTTGCAAGATTTTGTTCGGCATTGGACTTTTGGTCTATTAATGATCATGCCGAAGCATCTACTCCGAGGAGATGGTCTGAAACAGTAGAGTCAATTCAACAATGTAATGCTGTTGGTGGAAATGGTCAGAATCCAGATACAGTAGCTTTTCTTGGATGGGAATGGACTCAAGTTGGAGCCACTCCTGAAACACACTACGGGCATAAAAATGTTATTTTTAGAGATATTGAAACAAAAAATGTTCCTTCAAGACCAATTCATTCTGGAGGAATCGCCAATACAGCACTGAGAGGATTACCTCTTAGAAATGGCCCTCTTCTATTCGCCTTAGACCCAAATCAGAGAATGCTCGATTTTAATCTCTATCTCCATGAATTAAGACAAAGCGAGGAGTGCGAGAAAGGCAAAAATGTTTGGGATTTGCCTAATAATTGTCGCGAGAGTGCCGAGACGCCCTCTGAGTTATTCTCAAAGCTTGATGAATGGGGCTTCGAATCTATGGTTATTCCTCATGGGACTACATGGGGTTTCTATACACCTCCAGGATCTGAATTTAATAAGCAATTAAGCGGTGATCTTCATGACCCTGACAGGCAAACACTTCTAGAAGTGTTTTCTGGACATGGAAATTCAGAAGAGTACCGAAGTTTTAGAGCCATAGAGATGAATGATGCTCAACAACCAATATGCCCAAAACCGACTGAAAATTATCTACCTTCATGCCATCGAGCTGGACAAATCATTGAAGAGCGCTGTCTTGAGACGGGAGAATCGCAGGAAGAATGCTCTATAAGAGCCGCAACCGCAAGGCAAGATTACGTTAATGTTGGAACTGCAGGGCATTATACTGTTCGAGGAGAAAATCCGGAAGATTGGCTGGATTCAGGTCAATGCAAAGACTGTTATTTACCTGCATTTAATTATCGTCCTGGAGGAGCAGCTCAATACATTATGGCACTAACAAATTTTGATGATCCTGAGAATCCTCGACGATTTAGATTTGGCTTTATGGCATCTAGCGATATTCATTCTGCTCGTCCAGGAACTGGATATAAAGAATTCTCTAGACGAGGTATGACTGAATCTGTTCTTGGGCCTGTCGATGAAAATGCAGAAAAGGCATTTCGTTTTGATGATGGTGCACCTACAGCCAGAAGTGATGATATCTATCTTGGTGAAACATTAATGGCAGCAAGAAGTGATTTAAATATGATAAAAACCACGTCAAAAACAAGAAGACTGGATATTGTTCCGCTATTGATCACAGAAAGAGAAAGGCAAGCATCTTATTTTACAACTGGCGGTTTGATAGCGGTTCATTCAGAAGGGAGAGACAGAAATTCCATATGGAATTCCATGAAAAAGAAATCAGTTTATGGAACGAGTGGTGACAGAATTTTGCTTTGGTTTGATTTAGAGAATGCTGATGGAGGAAAAAAAGTATCTATGGGTGATGAAACTGTCATGAATAACATACCAAAGTTTAAAGTCAGTGCGATAGGTGCTTTTGAGCAAAAACCTGGTTGTCCCGAATACAGCTATAATGCGCTTTCTCCTGAAAGATTAGAGGATCTTTGTCGTGGCGAATGCTACAACCCATCTGATATAAGAAAAATTATCACAAGAATCGAGGTTATAAGGATTTTACCTCAAATAAGCCCAGATGAAGATGTATCAACACTCATTCAAGATCCATGGAAAATAATTGAATGCCCATTGGATCCAGACGGCTGTACTGTTAATTTTGAAGATGAAGAATATCCGAATCTAGATAGAGACGCAGTTTACTACGTACGTGCCATTCAATCGCCTTCTCTGGCTGTTAATGCAGGTAATTTAAGATGCGAATATGATGAACATGGAAATTGCATAAAAGCTAATTTGTGCTTTGGTGATCATCGAGGTGATCCTAGCGATGATTGTTTGGCTATGAATGAAGAAAGGGCCTGGTCTTCTCCTATATTTGTCGATAACTTAAATTATCTCAATAAAATTGCACAAATAAATAATTAACATCTTTCTGTGAGTGATGATGATTAATTTAAATAAATTCAGCCATCTTTATTATTTATTATTGGGAGGCTTTTTCGGGTTAGTTTTCGCAGGGTATGGTATTTTCAATAAAAATGATGCGAATGTATCTATTAGCCAAGATGCGATTGCAGTAGTCAATAAAACCCCAATCATGATGGAATCCTATCTCAGGGCATTAGATCGTTATCAGAATGATTCAAAAGATAGCCTTAGTGATGATGATAAATCTTGGGTACTTCAAAGATTAATTGAAGAAGAATTATTAGTTCAAAGAGGATTTTCATTGGGCATGGTTACTACTGATAATGATGTGAGAGGCGCCATTGTAAGAACATTAATTGCGTCTATAAATGCAGAGGCTGCGGCAGTCAAGCCGAACGAAGAAAATCTGTTGGAGTTCTACAACCTAAATAAGGAACGATTTACATATCCAGGGACAATATCGATCAGAGCCTGGGTAACAAATTCTCGTGAAACAGCACAAATTGCTCAAATAAAATTGGAGGCTGGCGATAAATTAGAATCCCTAAAAGAAATAAGACCTCTCAGCAATATTCCAAATGGTTTGATGACTCTAAGAAAGATAAGAGAATATTTAGGACCATCAATCGCTAATGCAATTATGGATAGTAAAAATTCAAATATTCTTAATCAGTTCGTTCAGGGAAGATGGTATCTCATAAAAATTATTGAAAAGAATAAAGATATTATTGAGCCGTTTGAGAGTGTGAAGCATCATGTGGAAAATGAGTTCATAAGACATAAAGCAGACCAAAAACTCAGGAAGTATATTAATAACTTAAAAGAAAGTGCATCAATATCCTATTTAAATTAAAAATATGAACTTACACACGCAAATTAAAAAGTTTCTTTTATGTATTCCTTTCATTTTAATCTCGCTCAACGCGCAGTCACATACAAAAAGTGAGAGTTATTCAAACTGGATCATTGGAAAATCCAATGTAATTAGCATTATAACAATTCCTCTTCATGAGGTAACACGACTGCCTTATGTAAAAAATAAAGACGTTACATACGAAGAAGCATTTCAAATGCATGCAAATGAAAGTATTAGTGTTTTTAATAATGACGAACCATGTAACTTAGATAACAGCCAAGTGCTTAATGCTATGGATGGCTTTGTGAGACTTGAATTAATTTTTGGATGCCAGCCGAAGTCAATAATGAAAATCAATTATCGAGCTATTTTTGAATTTTCCCCATCACACACGCACTATGCGAAAGTATATAAAGATGACATTCTTATGAGTGAATTGCTTGTCAATAATGCTACGAATATCTGGCAAATTGATACATCACAGCAATTAAATGAGAATAAAAATCTAGTTAGTTTTTTTGTTCTTGGAATCAATCACATTATAGGCGGTTACGATCATTTAGCTTTTTTGTTTGGGGTACTTCTTGTGGCTGGCTCAATAAGACGCAGCATAATAGCGGTTACAGGCTTCACAATTGGTCATAGCCTCAGTCTAATTGGTTCAACAATAGGTCTAATTGAAGCAAACGCTAAAATCGTGGAGGCGTTTATTGGCTTTACAATTGCTCTTATGGCAATTGAGTATGTGATAAAAAAAAACCCAAAAATTGAATCACTGCTCATTAAAAATTTCTCCTTAATCTTATTTCTAATACCCCTCTTAGGATTAATATTCGAGATTATCCCTTTAAAAATTTCATTAAGTTATTTCGGGGTTTGTTTATTTACTTATTGTTATTTGCACACAGGAAAATTTCTAAAAAATATAAAAACAAATGCAAAAAATTATTTACTCCTATCCATTACTTTAATTTTCGGTTTTATTCATGGTCTGGGTTTCGCTGGTTTTTTAAGAGATAGTGGAGTAGAGGGTAATAACATAGTTCCACCATTACTGAGTTTCAATCTTGGTTTAGAATTTGGTCAGTTATGTATAATTGCCTTAGGGTGGTTAGTTTTTAGTAAGACTAAGCATTTAATTAATGAACCATTACCAGAAATATCCTCCGGTGCATTATTTGGGATTGGTTTTTATTGGATGATATTAAGAACATTCGTATAGGTGAGGTTGAGCTTAAATGGAGCAAACTAGTGCAATTGTTTTAATACCAACACTTATCGTGCTGTTGACGGCAATTATAACGCATAGACCCGTAGCCTCATTAATCATAGGCGTTATCTCGGGTATTCTTTTGCACTCACCAAGTAATCTATTGAGTTCATTTTCAGATATTTCAATAGAAGTCATGCAAGACCCCCAAATTGCATGGGTTATTATAGTTTGCGGTCTTATGGGAAGTCTTTTTTACTTGCTTATCGCCACTGGTGGGGTTGAAGCATTTACCCATGCTATGTCTAGACATGCAAATACAAGAAATAAATCTTTACTTATAACCTGGCTTCTTGGGTTGGCAATGTTTTTAGATGATTATCTCAATGCAATAGTAATTGGCAATTCGATGAAAAAAATTACTGACAAATTTAAGGTATCAAGATCAATGCTTGCTTATATTGTTGACTCGACCGCAGCGCCGACTTGTGTATTGGTTCCACTTTCAACTTGGGCAGTTTACTTTTCTGTGATACTTGAATCTACAGAATATGTTTCAATCGGAGAAGGGATTAAATACTATATATCAGCTATTCCTTATATGTTTTACCCAATCATTGCTCTAATATTAGTTCCGTTTGTTGCAACCGGTCGCTTTCCATTATTTGGTCCAATGAAAAAAGAAGAATTAATGGTAAGAAATAAAAAGAAGGAGGAACTCAAAATTGAGGACTCCGAACCAAACAATCGACGGGGTTCAAATGCAAGTATTTGGAACTTTATCCTTCCTATTTTGATGCTTATTGCGATTTCTTGGTTCTATGAGATCGATTTGCTTAAAGGGATAATTTCAACATTACTTATTATTATCCCAGTAATGTTGGTATTAAAAATTATTGATATGAATAGAGCTTTTGATGCAATACTCGAAGGCTTTAAAATTATGATTCCACCCTTGATGATTGTTGTTGCTGCTTTCATGTTCAAAAATATTAATGATCAAATAGGATTACCTCAATACGTAATTGAGACTATGAAACCACTATTATCACCTCAATTATTTCCTGTTATTGTTTTTATATCGATGGCCTTTATGTCATTTGCAACAGCATCAAATTGGGGTATTTATGTAATCATTATTCCCATTGTTATGCCGTTAGGTGTTGCTTTAGACGTTCCAATTCCTCTTATTATTGGCTCAGTTCTATCTGCTAGTTCTTTTGGAAGTCATGCATGTTTCTATACTGATGCAACGGTATTGGCGGCTCAAGCAAGCGGTGTTGATACAATGAAACATGCTCTAACACAAATACCCTATGCTCTTGTAGCAGCACTCATAGCTTCGCTCGCTTATATTGTATTCGCATTTGTAGTAGTATAAAAATCAAATCAATTCAACTCTAGCCCGACTTTTTTATAAAAACACTATGCAAAAATTTTCCAGTTACTTATCAGGTATTAATACTTTATTAACTTCCATCGCCACATTTATCGTACTGGGTTTCTTAGTTTTTATATTAAATAATCCTGAATTGGTAGATGAATTTGCAACTTTTTGGAGAGAACTAATTGCAAATTATTTCGCTGGCTATCTCATTTGGGTGGTTACGTTAGTAACAGTTTTTAATATCTTTATTGCCTTTACTCCCTATGGAAAAATAACTTTGGGTCAGGACGGCGAGAAACCAGAATTCAGTCGGTTTTCATGGTTTTCAATGTTATTTGGAGCTGGTGTTGGCACAGGTATTCTTTTTTATGGTGTAGCTGAACCAATTTCACATCTTCAAAATAACCCATTTCTTCAAATTGAAGGTATAGATCCCGTTTCATCAGAAGCTGCTATAATTGCTCAAAGAATCACACTGTTCCATTGGGGTTTTCATGGCTGGGCTTGTTATTCTTTTGTAGGACTGTGCTTGGGTTACTTTTCATATCGGAAAGGATTACCGCTAACAATTCGATCAGCGTTGCATCCAATCTTGGGAAAAAAAATCTATGGTTTTGCAGGTGATTTAGTGGATTTAGTTGCTGTCTTCAGTACCTTGTTTGGGATCACAGTATCGCTTGGGCTTGGTGCCTCTCAGATGGCGAGTGGTATTCAATATTTATTTGATATTGAGATAACACCGTTATTCAAACTTGGTGTTGTTCTAGTGGTCTCAGCGATAGCAACTATATCAGTCGTATCAGGACTTAATAGAGGAATAAAACTTCTAAGTGAAATCAATATTTGGCTGTGTATTATTCTTTTGTCTTTCATCATCCTTGCAGGTCCAACAATAGTTATTTTTACTGGCTTATTTTCAAGTTCTCTTGATTATGTTGTCTCAGTAATCCCCCTGAGTGTTTGGGTAGACCCATCAGATGAAAAAAACTGGCAAACTGCATGGACCTTATTTTACTGGGGTTGGTGGATATCCTGGGGGCCTTTTGTTGGGATGTTCATGGCAAGAATCTCAAGAGGCAGAACTATTAGAGAATACATAGCAGGGACATTACTTTTTCCAGTAATAATAGGATTTTTTTGGCTCATCGTTTTTGGAGCTACAGCACTGCATCTTCAACTTGAGGGTCCAGGAGGATTGGTTGAGGCAGTCAATATGGATATAACACAAGCGATATTCAAAGCATATGAGTTATTGGATGTGAAATGGGCAACTTGGATAATCGCGCTTCTGACCACTGTCTTGATTGCCTCTTGGTTCGTGACCTCTTCTGATTCAGCCACATTAGTGATTTGCACAATTCTTTGTTTGGGTGACAAGAGTCCTCCAATATCTTTGAGAATATTTTGGGGCACAATAATAGGGCTCGTAGCTGGTTTTCTTCTATTTTATGGAGGGTTGAGCGCACTTCAAATTGCATCAACTTCAATTGCAATCCCGTTCTCAATAGTATTGATGGCTATGGCATTTGGTCTGTGCAAATCTCTCTACCTAACTGAAAAGAGATAAATTTTAATAAACTAAGTCTATATTATATTCTTTGCCTGCATTTAATATCCACTCAGCCATATAATCTGCAAAGCTACGTCTTACGATAATATTATAAGAAGGAGAGTCATCCAGTTGTGCCAATATTATGTTTGATTTTGCTAAATTAGTTTGTGCACACATTCCTGCGCTGAATACTCCGCTACTGACATCAAGAGGGCAACCCTTTTCAAGAATATCTCTAGAATTCTCGCCCTCCAACCTCATTTGAGCGAATCCTCCACTCTGATCGATTATGTGTATGTCAATATTTTGATCAATTTTTGCGCTTATGGACTTGATATTTTCTTTGGTTGCGACTAACCATTCGTTTGGTCTCAGCCAATATATTTCATGATTTCCAGAATTAAAAGTATTGCATATTAATGGAAGCGATTGATTTAATATTTCTTTTGCATAGTCGCAAGTTTCCTCATCACTAGATGCCCGTATAAGAAAGAAGTTAATATCATTTTCAATTCTTAAAAAAGCTCTTTTCTGTTCTGAATTATTTGCATGAAAAGTACTAATGAGATTTTCTAGTGGATAATGGAGATCGTAATCAGGCATTTTGCCTTTCTCCTTTTGAGTCATAAAAACAGGGATTTGTTACTATAACTTCAATCTCATTTTCGTCTGATGAAACGGCAACTAATCTCTCGTCATATCTATCTCTTCCGTTTTCAAGAAGTGCGAGAGCAATTGGTTGATTTAAAATAGGGCTAAAATAACTAGAGCTAACATGTCCGAACATTGGAACAGGATTGCCCTTATCTTTGTTCTTGTTTTTGATTAACTGAGAGCCTTCAGAAACCACGCTTTTTTTATCCACTGAATATAATCCAACTAACTGCTTTCTGTTCTTTTTATTCGAGTCTTTCCTTGTTAAGGATCTCTTGCCAATAAAATCTTTATTTTTGGATAACATCCAGCCTAGACCAGCATCCACAGGACTGACTGAACCATCCGTATCTTGACCAACTATAATGAATCCTTTTTCCGCTCTAAGCACGTGCATGGTTTCTGTACCATAAGGTGTAATGTTATATTCTTTTCCATGCTCCATAAATGCCTGCCATAAACTCAGAGCTGAATTACTGTTTACATTAACCTCAAAAGCTAGTTCGCCACTGAAGCTCACACGAAAAATATCTACATCAAGATCATTGATAGATGTTTTTGCTGTATGCATAAATGGGAGCTCATCCGAATCTATCCCTTTTGCACCCATTTTTTGGAGCAATTTTCTACTATTGGGTCCAGCTAAAACAATAGTGGACAGCTGATCTGTAAGAGAAGTTAAGTATACATCGAGTTCTGGCCATTCGGTTTGGAGCCACTGCTCAAGCCAACTCAATACAGTTGCTGCGCCTCCGGTAGTGGTAGTAATGTAGAAATGATTTTCATCCAATCTTGCCATTACACCATCATCTTTAATCATCCCATCTTCACCTAGAATTAACCCATAAGCACACTTACCAATACTCATGTTAGCAATATCATGAGTATATATTCGCTCTAAAAATGCGATTGCGTCTTTACCACGGACATCAATTTTTCCTAGTGTTGATGCATCCATCATTCCTAATGAATTCCTAGTCGCAAGAGATTCTCTATGAACTGAAGCATAAAGAGTTTCTTTGCTTCGAGGAAAATACCATGGGCGAAGCCATTGACCAACCAGCTCAAAAGGTACATTTAATCTATCATGAAAGTCATGAATTGCAGTTTTTCTGATGGGATCAAAGAATTTTCCAATATCCTGACCTGCACAAACTCCAAAACTCACAGGCGTATATGCAGGTCGGAAGGTTGTCGTCCCAATTTCATTTATAGGTTTACCAAGCACTTCACCCAAAATAGCCATCCCATTAATATTTCCCAGTTTTCCTTGATCAGTACCAAAACCAAGTGCAGTATATCTTTTTACATGTTCAATATTTTCATATCCTTCTCTTACAGCAAGGAAAATATCCGTCACCGAAGTATCGTTCTGAAAGTCGATAAATTGTTTTGGGATTAATTCTGGCTCGATATCACTTTTAACTCTCCACAATGGTGAAATAGAAAAGTACTTTTTTTCCTCAACCTCAGGAAGAGGTACATCAGGCGTATCAAACTCCAAATTAGTAAGTATGATTTTCGTTTTTTTAAGCCCATCTTCTAGGCAATCTTTGAGACTCCACTTTCCATTACATGAGCCTACCGACTCACATTCTTGATTTGATTTTATTGGAATAAAACAATGAAGATCATTACTCCACTCATTTTTACCTCCAGATTGGGAGTGCAGATGCACAGCAGGACTCCACCCTCCAGAATAAACTAATAAGTCACATTTTCTCTGCGTAATTTCTTTATCATGAATCCCGGTTGCTTCATTAATGCTTGCCAAATCTATGCTATCAACATGTTTGTTTCCTCTAACATTTATGACCGCAGTATTAAACTTGACCTCAATAGCCAAACTTGAAACATCAAGATAAGCGTTGGAATTATTATTTTTTCTTGAGTCTATGATAACTAGATCTGATATGCCGGCCTGCTTTAAATCTATTGCTGTCTGGTAGGCAGAATCATTATTTGTAAAAACTGCAATATTTCTCCCTGGAAGAACTGCAAACCGTTTGACATATTCTGAAACAGCAGAAGCTAACATCACTCCAGGGCGATCATTGTTTGAAAAAACCAATGGGCGCTCAAATGCACCCTGAGCGAGAATCACTTGTTTAGCTCTAACGCGCCATAATCTTTGTTTAACCTGATTTAAATTATGGTTTTTAAAATGCTGACAAACTGTTATAAAATTATAATCATAGTAACCAAACGCAGTGCTCCTTTTTAAGCACGTGACGTTTGGTGAGTTTTCTAGAATAGCTTGTGTGTTTTTTGCCCATTCTGGTGCAGGTATATTATTAATCTTTTCAGAAGAGCTTAAAAGCTTCCCTCCAAACCTATCTTTTTCATCGACAATTACTACTTTAGCACCTGTCTGCACCGCACAGAGTGCTGACATCAATCCTGCTGGTCCCGCCCCAACAATAAGCAAATCACAATGAATATTTTTATGATCATAATTGTCTGGATCTTTTTGATCTGGAGCACTTCCAAATCCAGATAATTTTCTCAAGAAAAATTCATAAAATTTCCAGAACTTTGCCGGATACATAAATGTTTTATAGTAAAAACCTGCGCCAAAAGCTTTACTCATCCAATCATTAATTATTGCAATATCGAAATTAATGCTTGGCCATCCTTTTTTGCTGGTTGCTATTAATCCATCATAAAGATCTACTTGAGTCGCTTTTAATCCAGCTTCGGTTTTTGCGCCTGATCCAATTTGAAAAATAGCATTCGGTTCTTCTGCCCCAGATGCGACTATTCCTCTGGGACGATGATATTTAAAACTTCTTCCAACGATTTTAATGTCATTAGCGAGCAATGCAGATGCAAGTGTGTCACCTTGGTAACCTTGCATCTTTTTCCCATTAAAAGTGAAATTTAATAGTTTGTCTTTGTTGATCTCACTAATTTGATCTATTCGATTCTTTTGCATTATTTCGATCCCTTGTTTTCACTGTCAGAGCGATCAAATTTATAAGAATCTATTATTTTGTATGTAACAGTATCTCTTTTTACAAGAAACCATTGTCTGCAGCCAGAACTATGGTTCCATTGTTCTGTAAATACTCCTTTGGTATTTTTTCTCATGAATAAATAGTCACCCCATTCTTCATCAGATAATATTTCGGGATTTTCAGGTCGAACTATTCCAGCTTCCCCGCCATAGGAAAATTCGGTCTCATCTCTTTCGCCACACCAAGGACAATTAATTAGTAACATCTACTTTTCACCTTAATGAGCAACTGCTGCTGCACCATGCTCATCTATCAGGGCCCCTGTTGAAAATCTTTCTAGTGAAAATGGAGCATTTAACTGATGAGGTTCGTCATTCGCAAGTGTATGTGCAAAAACCCAACCTGATCCGGGCGTTGCTTTGAAACCTCCTGTTCCCCAACCGCAATTTAAATACAAACCATTAATTGGAGTTTTACTTATTATTGGGCATGCATCTGGAGATACATCAACTATCCCTCCCCATTGCCTTAGCATTCTTACCCTACTGAAATACGGAAATAGTTCCATAATTGCTTGCATGCAATGCTCAATAGTACAAAAGCTTCCTTTTTGACCATACCCTATATAAGGATCTATTCCTGCACCGATCACAAGTTCGCCTTTGTCAGATTGACTGATATAACCATGAACAGCATTGGACATAACTACAGTGTCTAGAACTGGTTTTAATGGCTCAGACACATAGGCTTGAAGAGGATGACTTTCAAGTGGTAATCGAAGATTTGCCATTGCCGCAAGAACCGAAGCATGTCCTGCAACCACCAATCCAACTTTATTAGATTCTATAGGACCCTTAGATGTCTCAATGCCATGTATTTGGTTATTTGATTTAATAATATCTGTTACTTCACATTGCTGAATAATGTCGACGCCAAGATCAGATGCTGCTCTTGCGAATCCCCATGCCACTGCATCATGTCTGGCAACACCAGCTCTTTTTTGAAGTGATGCACCTAAAATTGGATATCGGGCAGATGAAGATGTATTTATATACGGTATTTCTTTTTTTATCTGTTCCGCATTTACAACCTCTGCATCAATACCATTCAATCTATTGGCGCTAACCCTTCTTTCGATATCTCTCATATCTTGCAATGTGTGACCTAGATTATAAACGCCTCGCTGGCTAAACATAACATTAAAATTAATTTCGCGACTCAAGCCCTCCCAGAGCTTTAGTGATTTCTCGTAGAGTAATGAGGCCTCAGTCCAAAGATAATTTGATCTCACAATTGTTGTATTTCTTGCAGTATTTCCACCACCAATCCAACCTTTTTCAACAACGGCTATATTTTTAATTCCATGATTCTTCGCAAGATAAAAGGCCGTAGCTAAACCATGACCGCCACCTCCAACAATAATCGCATCGTAACTTTTTTTTGGTTCTGCGTTTTTAATAGCAGGTTTCCAATTTTTATTATTGGTAAATGCATTTTTAATGAGACTGAGGGCGGAATATTTATTTTTCATTTTTTTATTCCATATATATCTGATTCATTCTCATAGCCAGGAAAAAATTCATGCTTAGGTAAGTCATCTTTAATTTCATAATGACTTGGAATTGAAGAACAAAAAATGTGTTCTATTGATTTTAGTTTGGGGGAATTATCAAGGGAACCTGGCCATATTCCAATCTCGTCCTCAACTGAGAGTTTCCAGAACAGATTAGAACCACAACTAGAACAGAAACCTCGCTTTGCATTTTTTGAGGATTGATACCATCTTAGAGATGAGTCTGATAACAATTCGAAATCAGCAATGTTAGCAGAAGTAGAAGCTACGTAGTGGCCACTAGCTTTTTGGCACTGAGTACAATGACAATAAGTAATACCACTAAGTTCTCCGTTTACATTGAAAATTACATTGCCACAAGCGCAACTTCCTGAATAAATTTGCTCTTCATTCATTGACATTATTCACATCCCTCAGACGCTCATTTCTTGGATCAAATGGACTATCCTTAATGACTTCAGCGGAATAAATTTTTCCTAAGATATCGATTGAGCATTGGGTTCCAACGTCTGCATGCTGTTTATCCATCATAACAAGAGCTAATGACTTATTTACTCTAAAACCAAAATTACCTCCTGTCGCTCTTCCAATTAGTTTTCCATTTAAAGTAACTGCATTATTTCCAAGCACATCTGCATCATCTACATCAAAAACTTCCAAAGTGACCAATTTATTTTTACTTCCACTTGCTTGCCATCTTAATAATTGCTCTTTTCCGTGAAAATTTTCTTTCTCAGAACAAATAAAACGATCCATTCCTGATTCATAAGCAGAATATTCTATTGATAATTCAGTTCCTACCATGCGATATGATTTTTCAAATCGCATTGAATCCATGGCTCTGATACCGAAAGGTTTAAGCCCAAATTCTCTGCCTGCCTCAAATAATAAATCAAATATTTTATTTTGATCGTTAATAGAGTGATGAAGTTCCCACCCCAGCTCACCCACATAATTCACTCGCATGGCCGTCATTGAACAATCACCTAATTTTATTTTTTTTCCAGTCAGCCAGGGAAATGCCTCATTACTAAAATCTGATTTAGAAACCTTCTCTAATAACAAACGAGATTTTGGTCCCGCTAAAACAAACACTCCCATTTCATCAGTTAAGTTTTCGAATTTTATTTTTTGATCTGCAGGAAAAAATCTTCTTAAAAAATCATGATCGAGCCTTTGAAGCGCTCCCGCTGAAACCAAATAAAAAGAATCATCTGCTTCCTTTAAAACAGTGAATTCAGAATGAATCCCACCTTTAGAATTAAGCGCATGACTAAGTGCAATTTGACCATTCTTTGAAGGAACTTTATTAGCTAAAAGATCATCAAGAAATTTTCCGGCTTCCACTCCAGATATTCGGCATTTTGCGAAAGCAGTCATATCGAGTAAGCCCACATTATTGGTAACGTTATTTACTTCATACCTAATTGCATCGAACCATTTTGAACGCCTAAATGACCAATCATCTTTTTGAGTCATTCCTTCAGTTGCAAACCAATTTGCTCGTTCCCATCCGAATTTTTGACCAAAAACCGCACCCATTTTTTTTAATCTTTCATAACATGGTGCTGTTTTCAGGGGTCTTCCTGCTTCTCTTTCTTCATCAGGAAAATGTGTTATAAATACATGCGAATAAGCTTCTTCTGTTTTTTCAATCAGGTAATCCTTGGTTACATAATTTCCAAATCGCCTTGGTTCCACTCCAAGCATGTCAATTGTTGGTTCACCCTCAATAATCCATTCGGCAAGCTGCCAACCTGCACCTCCAGCAGCGGTGATACCAAAACTATGACCTTCGCTCAGCCAAAAATTATCTTTATCCCATGCCGGCCCAATAATAGGATTGCCGTCAGGAGTATATGCAATAGCTCCATTATAAACCTGCTTAAATCCCACTTCACCAAAGGCGGGTACTCTCGCAAGCGCGGCTTCAATATGCGGCATTAAACGATCGATATCTTCCTGAAATAACTCATACTCTGCATTAGGATTGGGTCCATCAATGTAACAACACGGAGCACCTTTTTCATATGGACCAAGAATAAATCCACCATTTTCTTCTCTTAAATACCATGATCCATCTGATTCTCTCAGAACCGCCATCTCGGGTAATCCAGATTGTTGTCTTTTGATCAGGTCAGGATGAGGTTCTGTAACGATGTATTGATGTTCAACTGGCATTACAGGGAGATCTAATCCTACCATTTCTCCAGTCTGCCGAGCATAATTCCCAGAAGCTGAGACAACATGATCGCACACTACACTTCCTTTATCTGTCTCTATTTTCCAACCTCCTTCTGGAGTTTGATCGATAGAAACTACAGCAGTATTTCTATAAATTTTAGCGCCTCTGGCGCGAGCTCCCTTCGCCATCGCTTGAGTTAAATCTGCTGGCTGGATATAACCATCCTCAGGATGAAAAATTGCACCAACTAAATTTTCTGTTTTACATAATGGCCATATTTCTTCAACTTGTTTAGGTGTCAAAAATTTAACATCGATACCTATGGTTTTTGCTGTTGCCGCATATTGATAATATTCATCCATCCTATCGTCGTTCATTGCAAGACGAAGATTACCCACTTGACTAAAGCCCACTGGTTGACCTGTTTCTTTTTCTAATGACCTATATAACTCAACAGAATATTTATGGATTTGACCTACGCTGTAACTCATATTAAATAAAGGTAATAACCCAGCTGCGTGCCATGTAGATCCACTTGTTAGTTCTGCCTTCTCTATTAAAACAACCTCGTCTCCCCAGCCTTTTTTAGCTAAGTGATAAAGCGTTCCAACTCCAACGACACCTCCACCTATCACAACTACTTTTGCTTGTGATTTCATGCTCATTATCCTGTATTTTTTATAAGATAAAAATTGCTCTTTTTATTGATGCAATTATAGAAACATTCTATTACGAGAAGAACAATCTTTAAAATAAAAAGTTAAAAAAAACCTGAAAAGATAATAAATTCAGTTCTCAATCTGTTTTTGGATATATACAATGAATTAATATATTTAATGGAGTTATTAATGTCGCGAAGAAGTGGTGGTAGGAAATCAAAAGTTGCTCTTCGAGCAGCACCATTAGATGAGAGTAAAAAACCAATTCATCCAGGCGAAAGTGGTGGGCGTTACAAACCATTTACCCAAGATGAGATATCTGCTGTTATCGAAAATATCTTTAGAATACTTGAAGAGATTGGATTTAATGAAGCAACACCTCATTGTATTGAAACTTGCTTAGATTATGGTGCGAAAATCGGTAAAGATGGTCGCCTCAAGATGCCGAGAGATATTGTTGAAAAGGCGATCAGTGAGAGTGATCATAATTTAATTCTTCACGGGCAAGATCCAAGACATGATCTTCACGTCAATGGAAGTCGGGTATATTTCGCCACTGGAGGAGCTGCGGTAATGATCGCAGATTCTTCTACTAAAACATACAGAGATTCAACTTCCCAAGATTTATATAATATGGCTCGAATCGTTGATACCTGCGATAACATTCATTTATTCCAGAGAACCTGTGTGCTTCGAGACATTGACGATAATTTTGCTATGGACCTAAACACAACATACAACTCAATAATGGGGACGGCTAAGCATGTCGGTGCAAGTTGGACTCATTCTGAGCATCTAGAAAAAACACTAAAGATGCTACATTTGGTTGCTGGCGGAGAGGAGAATTGGAGGAAAAGGCCGTTTGTTAGTCAGTCAAATTGTTTTGTTGTCCCGCCGATGAAATTTGCCGAAGAATCCCTTGAGTGTCTTAGAATAGCGGTCGAAGGGGGGATGCCAGTTCTTCTATTATCTGCAGGCCAAGCCGGTGCTACAGCTCCGCCATGTCTTGCAGGAACAGTCTCGCAAGCCTGGGCTGAATGCTTGGGAGGTTTGGTCTATGTTAATGCAATAAAATCGGGTGCACCTGCGATTCTGGGCACATGGCCTTTTGTTTCTGACCTAAGAACAGGTGCCATGAGTGGTGGCTCACCAGAGCAGGGAATCTTATCTGCAGCCTGCGCACAAGTTGGAAATTTTTTCGACTTACCGATGGGAACAGGTGCTGGAATGTCAGATTCAAAACTACCTGACTTTCAAGGAGGAGCAGAACATGCGTCTAATGTTGCCGTAACAGCATTGTCTGGGGCAAATATAATATATGAATCAGCAGGAATGTATGCCAGCCTTCTCAGTGCCTGCCCAGAAAGTATATTACTCGATAATGATGCGCTTGGTGGTTGCATGAGAATGGTCAAAGGTTTGCCTGTTAACAAAGAAACACTCGGATTTGATGTGATTAAAGATGTCTGTTTGAATTTAAAGGGACATTATTTAGGCTCTGATCAAACATTAGACGTTATGCAAACAGAATATATCTATCCTGAATTTTATAATAGACTCAGTCCAGGAGATTGGCATGATGCAGGCAAACCTGAAGCATTATCAATTGCCACTCAGAAGACTGAAGAAATTCTCTCCACTCATTTCCCGACACACATATCAGAAGAAATCGATAATAAGATACGCGAAAAATTTCCTATCCACCTCAGTAAAAAAGCAATTGGCAGGTAAATTCAAATGAAATCGTCAGCCCGAGTTGTGATTATTGGTGGAGGCTCTCTGGGTGTTAGCTTATTCTACCACCTTGCTGAAGAAGGATGGAATGATGTCATTCTTATAGAAAAAGGAGAGTTGACCAGTGGCTCAACATGGCATGCTGCCGGTTTATGCTCCAACTTTATAGGAAACATGACAGTTGCAAAAATACACAATTATTCTATACGGCTTTATGATGAGATTCTTCCATCACAAAGTGGTAATCCATCTGTATTCCACAAATGTGGAAGTCTAAGAGTAGGTTACAGCCGTATTGAAGAGGAGTGGTTCAGACATCTTTTAAGTCGCTCAAAAAATGTCCCGTGTGAATTTAACATCATTTCAAGAGATGAAGCTAGAGATCTTCATCCATTCATGAATTTCGAGAATGCAAGAATTATTGTCAACACCCCCAATGATGGTCATGTTGATCCTTCCTCTGTAGTGATGACAATGTCACAAATTGCTACTTCCAAAGGAGCAAAAATAAGTCGTTTTAATAGAGTTGAAGATATAAAAAAAACACAAGGTGGAGAATGGGAAGTTATCACTGAAAAAGGATCAATTATTGCAGAGCATGTTGTTAATGCGGCAGGTTGCTTTGCACCTGAAGTCGGCGCAATGATTAATGCAAAAATTCCAATAACTAATTTAGAACATCAATATCTAATTACAGAAGATCATCCGGAACTGAAAAGTCTCAAAACAGAATTACCTGTTGTCAGAGACTCATATTGTTCCTCTTATTTGAGGCAGGAAGGGCAAGGGTTATTGATAGGCCCATATGAAACATTCGGAGCTAAGCCATGGGCATTAGATGGGATGGATTGGGATTTTGACAGAGGACTCTTTCCAGATGACTTGGAGAGACTAATGCCTTTTTTAGATAGGTGCATGGAGAGGATGCCAATATTTAGTGAAGTGGGAATAAAAACCGTAATTAATGGTGCGATAACTCATACACCTGATGATAATGTTTTAGTGGGCCCACAGTTTGGTCATCAAAATTTTTGGAACTTATGTGGTTCAAGTATAGGTATTGCTCAAGGTGGAATTGGGAAGTACCTCGCACAATGGATGGTTCATGGGCAAACAGAATTAAACATGGCTTCGCTCGATTCAAGACGATTCGGAGATTGGGCTGACAAAGAGTATTGTGTTACTAAAGCCATAGAATCATATGAAATAATGTACACTGAAGTTGGTGCAAATGAGAACAGACACCATGGAAGAGTACGAAGAGTCAGTCCTCTTTACTCGCTTCTTAATGAAAAAGGTGCAATCCACAATGTTGTGGCTGGTTTTGAAAAACCATTATTTTTTAAGACAGAAACAATTCAATCTGAAGAACTCACTTGGACGAGAACTAATGCGCATCACGCTATTGCTGATGAATGCAAATCAGTACAAAACGATGTTGGAGTTATTGATATTAGTGGCTCATCAAAATTTATGGTTTCTGGAAAAGACGCCAATAAATTTCTGAACTTTCTATCCTGTAATAAGCTACCTCAAAAAATTGGGGCAATCGGGTTAACTTTATTTCATAGCCATCGTGGTGGGATTATGACGGAGCAATCAATTACTAAAATTAATGACGATACCTATTATCTGGTCGGACCCATCTTGTCAGAAAATAGGGATCTAGACTGGATGCAATCCCATGCAAAACATTTCAAAGTTAAAATTGAAAATCAAACTGAAACTACATCTAGTCTTTTGGTCACAGGTCCAAAATCAAGAGAACTCTTACAAAAAATTATGAAAGATGATTTATCAAACTCATCTCTGCCATGGTTAAGATCGAAAAAAATGCTGGTAGATAGTGCACAAGTTAGAGTTATGAGGGTGTCTTATGCTGGAGAACTCGGCTTCGAATTGCATATGCCGAGCTACCAATTGTTATCGATATATCAATCTCTTTTCAGAGTAGGAAAGGAAATGGGTCTTAGGGATTTTGGTGGTTATGCTTTTAATTCACTCAGAATGGAAAAAATGTATCGAGCTTGGGGTTCGGAATTCACCGAAGAAATAAGTGGATTAGAAGCAGGAATGGAGAAATTTATTGATATCAATAGAGAATTTATTGGTTCTGACAATCTCAAAAAAAGAATGAAAAAAGATTTAGATGTAGTGTTAGTTTACCTTGTTTTTGATGACGATATTCAAAGTGAGTGCTTCGGAAATGAAGCAGTATTCTATGGAGATGATTTGATAGGACTTACCACCAGTGGCGCCTATGGCTTCCGAATTAAAAAAAGTTTAGCGTTTGCATATATTAAACCTGCTTTTGCAAATCAAGGTCAGAAACTCAAAGTACTTACAGCGTCTGGGATGAGATTATGTCATATAGAGATATCAGCTGCATACGACCCAGAAAACGAAAAACTGCGAGCATAAAATGCCATCTAATAAAAATCTTCCTTCTGAGGTAGAGACAATTATCATAGGTGGGGGGATTATTGGTTGCTCTGTTGCTTATCATCTATCCAAAAGAGGAATGCGTGATATTGTAGTTCTGGAAAGAAAACAGCTCACATGTGGAACAACATGGCATGCTGCTGGTCTTGTAAGTATGTTGTGGCCAACACCCACTCTCACAAACTTAGCCAAATACTGCCATGAGCTTTATGCGTCATTAGAATCCGAAACCGGTCAAGCGACCGGTTACCGTCGAATAGGAAGTGTGTCTCTAGCTCGAAATAATGAAAGATTAGAAGAATTAAAACGTAACTCATCTATGGCTAAAGTTTTTGGTGTTGAGTCAAGAATGATAGATAACAAAGAATTAGAGAAAATGTATCCAGGTGTTAATACTGAAGGAGTTCTTGGATCGCTTTATATTGAAAAAGACGGTCAGACAAATCCGATTGACACAACAATGGCCCTGGCTAAAGGAGCTCGTAATCAAGGCGCTAAAATAATAGAAAATACCGAGGTTACCGAAATAATTATTACTAATAATAAAGTACAAGGCGTGCGGTGTGGTGACAATAAAATAAAAGCAAAAAATATCATACTTTCAAGTGGCTTATGGTCACGAGAAATTGCCGCAACAATAGATTTAAAGCTCCCTCTTTATGCATGTGAGCATTACTATGTTGTAACAGAAGAAATGCAAAACTTAACTCCCAGACCGGTCATGCGTGACTTTGATAAAGGAATTTACTTTAAAGAAGATGCAGGAAAGATGTTAATCGGTTGGTTTGAAAAAAATGCTATTGGTTGCCCAATGTCAAAGATAAGCAAGGATTTCTGTTTTGAAGAGTTTCCAGTCAACATGGATCATATTGAGCCATACTTATTTTCGTCGATGGAAACATTTCCTCAAATCTCTGATGTTGGAATTAGAACTTTCTTTAATGGTCCTGAAAGCTTTACAAATGACAACCTTCATCTGTTGGGGCCTGTGCCTGAAATCGATAATTTCTTTGTTGCGTGCGGCATGAACTCAAAAGGTATTGCCGCAGCCGGTGGTGTTGGAAAAATTCTTGCTGACTGGATTATTGATGGGCACCCGTCTGGAGAAATCACTGAAGTTGATGTCAGAAGAAATAACTCAATTCAAACCTCACAAACATATATTGAATCTAGAATCCCAGAAGCACTTGGACACACGTATTCGATGCATTGGCCATTTTATCAATACAAGACCGCTAGAAATCTTTGGAAATCTCCATTGCATGATGCACTGATTGATGAAGGTGCATGTTTTGGTGAAGTAGGTGGTTATGAACGTGCTAACTGGTTTTCCAGAAATGGTGAAAGCGCTCAATATAAATACAGCTATAAACGTCAAAACTGGTTTGATTTTTATGCTGCTGAACATCTCAGCATTCGAGAATCAGTTGGAATATATGACATATCATCATTTGGTAAATTTCATGTGTATGGAAAAAATGCCATGAAAACATTGCAATTTCTTAGTTGTGCTGATGTTGATGTTGCGCCTGGAAATGTTGTTTATACCCAATGGTTGAATGATCGTGGTGGTATCGAAGCCGATCTCACTGTTTCCAGGCTTGATGAAACTAATTTTCATGTGATTACAAGTATTTCATCGTTGATGAGAGATTGGTCATACCTGAATGATAATCTGATGACTGACACCTTCGCTGAGGATGTAACTTTAAAATTTGGTTGTCTATCCGTTCAAGGTCCGAATTCAAGAATGCTTTTGCAGGAAATCACTGACACCAATCTAGCGAATGATGAATTTGCTTTTGGGACAGGTCAATACTCAAAAATAGCAAATGAAAATGTTTGGATTCAAAAACTATCTTATGTTGGTGAACTGGGATGGGAAATATTCGCACCATCAGAGCATATGCTTAAAATATATCAGACGATACAAACACAAGGGAAAAAATACAACTTATGTAATGTTGGTTTGCATGCAGTAAATAGCTTAAGGCTAGAAAAGGGTTACCGACATTGGGGTCATGATATCGCAGCAGAGGATAGCTTAATTGAAGCTGGATTGTCTTTCACTGCAAAACCGGATAGAAGTGATTTTATTGGAAAAGATGCGTATCTGACTGAATTATCAAATGGAGTACCTAGCCGTAGATTGGTGCAATTTAAGTTAGAAGATCCTGAACCTCTTTTGTATCACAATGAACCGATCATAATGAACGGAAAAATCAGCGGATACTTATCTTCTGCAATGTACGGACACAGTGTCGGAAGCTCAATTGGTATGGGTTACATCACTGCAGAGAATTTAAATCAGAACACTTTAAATGAAACCAATTTTGAAATTGAGATTGCTACTAAACGCTATAAAGCTTCGGGCTCTCTAAAAGCTCTTTATGATCCCGAGGGATTAAACATGAAACTCTGAATTTTAGCGTCTTCGTCGTCTCTGAGATCGTCTTGATCTTCTCTCATTAGATGCATCACCTGATTCAACCCGAAATTGACTTATCCAATTTGTACAATCAGGGTCATTTCCCATCATTACATTTGCACCCAATACTGCTTGCATCACTTCTGCATGCAACGGGCTGGTAATTGCTGATGTCATTCCCGAAGCTATGGCCATCGTTAAGAATGCTGCATTAATTCCATTTCTATTTGGCAACCCAAAGCTAACATTTGATGCTCCACATGTTGTGTTTACTTTTAATTCATTTTTTAAACGAGAAACCAAATGCATAATTTGTTTTCCCGCAGAATTGATTGCACCAATTGGCATAACCAATGGATCTACCACCACATTTTCATGTGAAATTCCATAATCAGCAGCTCTTTCCACTATTTTTTTAGCAACATCGAATCGAACATCAGGGTCCTCAGATATTCCCGTTTCGTCGTTAGAAATGGCAACAACAGCAGCATCATATTTCGCGACTAGAGGGAGAACCGACTCTAAACGCTCTTCTTCACCTGTGACTGAATTAATCAATGGTTTTCCCTGATAGACTTCAAGCCCAGCTTCAAGTGCAGCTACGATAGATGAGTCAATTGCCAGTGGAACATCCGTTACCGACTGAACAATCTTTATAGCTTTTGCCAATAACGCTGGCTCATCAGCCAGAGGTATACCGGCATTAACATCGAGCATGTGTGCTCCTGCTTTAACTTGAGCAATTGCGTCTGACTCAACTCGACTAAAATCATCTGCCTTCATTTCTTCGGCTAATAACTTACGTCCCGTTGGGTTAATTCTTTCGCCAATAATTACGAATGGTTGATCAAAACCTATTTTCACCTCTTTAGTGGGTGAACTAATTGTAGTTATGGTCATTGTGCTCCTTGAAACCTGGATGAGTTTTTAAAAATTAATTACCGTAAACTTGTAATTTTTTCATTACGCCAATTCTCAGATATCTCAATCTGATTAAAACAATATAT
>MDSW01005611.1_pt1 | contig 47333 bp, 31 predicted proteins | sample 811171 | NCBI WGS metagenome assembly MDSW01 (sample SAMN05326641, study PRJNA326480) | marine metagenome | isolation source: seawater | place: Atlantic Ocean: North West | collected 2012
CAAATTGAAGTTGCAGTCGCTCGTGCATCCGCCCAACACGGCCTCGTACATGGACACGCTGATGTTCAGCCCGGAGCAGTTGTACTCCGCGAGATCGCACTCGAGGTTTCCTCGCGCCTCGCCTCCGTCGATCTGAACAACCCCGCCTCTTCCGCCGGTGACGTTTTCGCCTACCCCAGCCTTCACGTTCACGCTCCCGCCTGGCATGTCCCCGGCCGTGGTCGCGCCCGCGGTCACGGTCACGTTACCTCCCACTCCTACGTCGCCTCGATCGACGTAGAGGGTTAGGTTACCCGCCCGGCCTCCTAACGCTCTTCCCGTCCCGAGCGTCAAGTCCCCCGCGTCCGCCTCGTTCGCGGCGCCGCTGAAGATGTTCATGCCTCCGCCTCTTCCGTCCGTACCTTGACCCGCGATCAAGGTGACGTTTCCCGCTAAACCGCCGACCGCGTGCGCTCCTCTGATCGTGAGCGAGCCCGCGGTCGCGTTCCTCACGTCTTGTCGGTTAATCACGTATTCTCCCTCCGCGGCGACGCCGAGCTTGAGCTTCGCCTTCGCCTGAATCGTGTTCGCGGTCGTGTCGCCCAGGGTGACGTCCTGCATTACGTTGAGGTTATCTTCGAAGTTTACAGCTCCCGTGACTGTCATGTGATTCTCGAGCAGGAAGCTGCCGTCCGTGTTTACCTCGACGACGTCGTTGTCCATCAGTCTGAACCCCGTGCACGGGTGCTTCCCCGTCCACATCTTCGTGAACGCGGTGAGCTTGAACGTCGCAGAGGACGTGCCGTAGACGGCTATGTAATAATTACCCGCCGCGGGCGCGGCGATCTCGATCACGTCCGTGGACGACGTGCTCTCGGACTTCCACGTGTATCCCACCGTGGACGGGTTCCGAAGCGTCTGGGAGATGTATAAGTCTGGGTTCCCGTTAAGCGCCGTGAGCGTGAACGTCATCTTCTGCGCCGCTTCCACGCAGCTGAGCTTGATGACGTAGTACTTGTAGTTGCCGATGCCTATCATCCCGGAGCGCGCGACGCCTTTTTCAAGGAGCGTGCCTGCGACGAGACGGGAGAGAAGTAGAAGAGGGAAAGATGCATTCACGAAGACGATCGGGACGAGACGAGAAGGTTCGGACAAGTGTCCTCGAGGTTCGGACGTGCCGTCGCTGGTTCGCCGCGAGCGCTCGAGCGTGCGCGAAGACGATCCGCGCGGTGGCGCGGTGCGAAGGCACGCGACGCGTCGCTCGCGCGTCGCCGGGACGAAACCCTCGCCGAAATGATCGCCGCGGCGCCTCGCGCGCGCGGGCGCGGGAAACAGATCGAGCGCGAACACGGCGCGGGCCGCGCACCTCCGGTCGCGGTTCCGACGAAGAACGCGGCCATGGTCATCAGCAGCAAGCATATCTTCGCGAGTCGAGTCGTCGCGCTGCTCGCGTGTAATATTAGGCCACCGAGCGCGCGGTGGCGGCGCCCTTTCGGGCGCGGTTCGTCGCGCCGCGCCATCGTTCCTTCCTCGAGGACGGCGCGGGGACGAAAGTCGATTGATAGGTAATTTATTTGCGTGCGCGGGCGATCCGTGTCGTCCGCGAGCGAGTGTCGCGCGTGTTCTAGCACGCGATGATCGATATAAAAGGCTCGATGCAGCGCGTGTGGAATCTCGTTTGCGCACGAGTGTGGCGTGTATCGCCAGTGAGGAACGACGCGCAAGCCGCCCGAACCTCGCAGCCGCCCATCGCTAACACCGTGTGCTTTTCCCGCCGCTTGGGGGACACGCGGCCTCTAGGGCAGTTTCATCGATGAAATATCGGGTTTCAAGCATCGCTTTTGACCGATAGACGTTTCAAGCAACAGGGTGAAGGACATCTTCCACCCGTCGATTCGAAAGCCGAACGAGCTCGTCGACCACAGCACGCCACGCGCGGGCGGATCCAGAGGGCGTCGCGCAGTCACGAACCGCGATCGACGACCATGCCCACCGGAGGAGGCAGAGGCGAGGACGATCGCCGGAAAGACGATAAAGCCGGAGGCGCGGAGGCGCACGCGCGCTTCAGACAGTATGAATACAAAGCGGTGCGTCGCGTCGCCGCGCGCGTCCCGCCGCCAAGAATTACGCCCGCGCCCGCCTTTCGTCGTCTTTTCATCCCCCGCCGCTTCTCACCGCCCCCGTCCCGCCCCGCTCTCTCCTCGACAGAACGCGAGCCTCGTGCTCACGGCGGACAAGAAGGATCGGATCACGGGCGAACCTTCCGGCGAGCCCGAGACGCTATGGGGTAAGATCCAGCCCGGCGCTTTCGGCGACCGCGTGCACCGGAGCAAACCCGCGGAGCTCGAGGATCGCATGAAAAAAGCGAAAGAGCGCGCGCGGGATAAGCGCAAGGGGGGAATGGATCAGGACGATCTCGACGCGTACGCCGCGAAGCGCAAGAAGGCCGCGATCGGCGCGTCCGTCCTCACCGCGGACGCGGACGGATCGTACCGACCGAAGACGCGCGAGACGAGGTCCGCGTACGAGGCGCTCCTGGGCATGATCCAAGGCTCGTTCGGAGATCAGCCGCAGGACGTCCTGAGAGGCGCCGCGGAGGAGGTCCTCGAGGTCTTGAAAGAGGAGCGAAGCACGGACCCGGAGAGGAAGACCAAAGTCGAGGCGCTCATGGGTCCGACGGACTCGGAGACGTTCGCGAAGTACGTCGCGCTCGGGAAGCTGGTGACGGATTTCGCCCCGGGCGGCGGCGGCGGCGACGGCGGCGGCGACGGCGGCGCCCCCGGAGACGCGCTCGACGACGACATCGGCGTCGCCGTCGAGTTCGAGGAAGAAGAAGACGAGGACGCGGCCAACGAGCTCGACGAAGTCCTCGAAGCGAGCGACGTCGACGACGAGGACGAGGACGGCGAAGGCGGCGGCGTCGAGGCCGCGAGAGGCGCCGGCGTCAGAGGCGTCGACGTCGATCTCGGCCCGGACGACGTCGATCACGACCTCGTGAAAGCGTCCGAGATCGACGCGTACTGGCTGCAGCGCGAGATCGCGCACGCGTTTGGATACACGGACGCGGAGGCGAGCGAGTCGAGAAAGCTCGCGGACGACGTCCTGTCCACGCTCGCGGATGAGAAGGATGACGAACGCGCGTGCGAGAACCGCCTCGTGCTCATGCTCGACTACGACAAGTTTGACCTCATCAAGAAACTGTTAAAGTCACGAGCGAGGGTGGTGTGGTGCACGCGACTCGCGCGCGCGCAGGACGAGGACGAGAAGAACGCGATCGTGGAGCAGATGTCCGCGCGTCCGGAGGCGGCGGCGATTCTCGACGCGATGAGGCTCACGGGGGAGCGCGCGAGCGCGCGAGCGCGCGAGTCGAAGATGGAGAGCAAGATTCGCGAGGAAGCGAGACGTCTCCGAGGCGAGGTCGCCGCGGACGTCGCGGACGCCGGGCACGGCGCCGCCGCCGCGGGCCGGAAGATGCTCGAGCTCGACGCCCTCGCGTTCGCCGCGGGGAGCCGTCTGATGGCGAACAAACGGTGCGAGCTCCCGGCCGGGTCGTACCGCAGCGCGAAGAAAGGGTACGAGGAGGTGCACATTCCCGCGCTCAAGCCGAAAGCGTTCGCGGACAACGAGGCGCTGCGGACGATCGAAGAGATTCCGTCCTGGGCGCACCCGGCGTTTAAAGGCATGAAGTCCTTGAACCGCGTGCAGAGCCAGGTGTACGAGACCGCGATGCTCTCGCCGGAGAACCTTCTCCTCTGCGCGCCCACGGGCGCGGGGAAGACGAACGTCGCGATGCTGACGATACTCCACGAGCTCGGCCTGCACCGCAGGCAGGACGGGAGCCTCGATTTGAGCGCGTTTAAGATCGTGTACGTCGCGCCGATGAAGGCGCTCGTCGCGGAGATGGTCGGTAACCTGGGCGCGAGGCTCAAACCCTACGGCGTCAACGTCCGAGAGCTCACCGGGGACGTGTCCCTGAGCCGCGCGCAGATCGACGACACGCAGGTCATCGTCACGACCCCGGAGAAGTGGGACATCATCACACGCAAATCGGGGGATCGGACGTACACGCAACTCGTTCGTCTGCTCATCATCGACGAGATCCACTTGCTTCACGATAACCGCGGACCGGTGCTCGAGTCCATCGTCGCGAGGACGGTTCGACAGGTGGAGACGACGCAAGAGCTCGTCCGATTAGTGGGTCTCTCCGCGACGCTGCCGAACTTTGAAGACGTCGCGTCGTTCTTACGCGTGAACCCCGCGAAAGGTTTGTTCGTGTTCGACAACAGCTTCCGCCCGTGCCCGCTGCAGCAGCAGTTCATCGGCGTCACGGTGAAGAAGCCGCTTCAGAGGTTCCAGCTCATGAACGACATCTGCTACGAGAAGGTGATGGAAAACGCGGGGAAGTCGCAGACGATCATATTCGTCCACAGCCGGAAGGAGACGGCGAAGACGGCGAAAGCGCTGCGAGACACTGCGCTGCAGAACGAGGCGCTGTCGAAGTTCATCAAAGACGACAGCGCGAGCCGGGAGATTCTCATCTCAGAAGCCGAGCAGTGCCGCTCCGCGGATCTGCGCGACATCTTGCCGTACGGCTTCGCGATTCACCACGCCGGGATGAGCCGAGCGGACCGAACGTTAGTCGAGGAGCTCTTCGCGGACGGCCACGTGCAAGTGTTAGTGAGCACCGCGACGCTCGCGTGGGGGGTGAACCTCCCCGCGCACACGGTCATCATCAAAGGCACGCAGATGTACAACCCCGAGAAGGGCGGGTGGGACGAGCTCTCGTTCCAGGACGTCATGCAGATGATGGGACGAGCCGGCCGGCCGCAGTTCGACACGTTCGGCGAGGGGATCATCATCACGCAACACAGCGAGCTGCAGTACTACCTGTCGCTGCTGAACCAGCAGCTCCCGATCGAGTCGCAGTTCGTGAACAACCTCGCGGACGCGCTCAACGCGGAGGTTGTCCTCGGCACGGTGCAAGGTACGAAGGAGGCGGTGTCGTGGCTCGGGTACACGTACTTGTACGTTCGCATGTTACGCAACCCGAACCTCTACGGCGTCGGCATCGACGCCCTGGACGACGATCCGGCTCTGGAGCAACGGCGCGCGGACCTCGTGCACACCGCGGCGACGACGCTCGACAAAGCTGGGCTGTGCCGGTACGATCGTAGGAGCGGGACGCTTCAAGCGACGGATCTCGGGAAAATCGCGTCGCACTACTACATCAGCCACGGCACCGTGTCCGCGTTTAACGAACACCTCAAGCCGACGATGGGAGATATCGAGCTCATTCGCTTGTTCTCTCTCGCGGAGGAGTTCAAGTACATCTCCGTGAGAGAGGAAGAGAAACTCGAGCTCGCGAAGCTCGCGGAGCGCGTGCCGATCCCGGTCAAAGAGAGCATCGAAGAGCCAACGGCGAAGATCAACATCCTGCTCCAGGCGTACATCAGCGGCATGAAGCTCGAAGGTTTCGCGCTCATGGCGGACATGGTGTACGTGACGCAGTCCGCGGGAAGAATTCTCCGCTGCATATTCGAAATCGTCCTCAAGCGCGGGTGGGCGCTGCTCGCGGATAAAGCGTTAGCGCTGTGCAAGATGGGCGCGCGGAGGACGTGGGGGAGCCAGACGCCGCTGCGGCAGTTCAAAGGGATCCCGCAGGACATCCTCGTGAAAGTCGAGCGGAAAGACCTCGCGTGGGAGCGGTACTACGACCTCACGTCGCAGGAGATTGGCGAGCTGATTCGCTTTCCGAAGATGGGCAAGGCGATCCACAAGTTCGTGCATCAGTTCCCTCGCGTCGAGCTCAGCGCGCACGTCCAGCCGATCACGAGGTCGGTGCTCAAAGTCGACCTGACGCTCACGCCGGATTTCCAGTGGGACGAGAAGATACACGGGTTCGCGCAGGGGTTCTGGTTGTTGGTCGAGGACAACGACGGCGAGGTGATCTTGCATCACGAGTTTTTCTTGCTCAAGATGGTCAACGCGGAGGAGGACCACGCGGTGTCGTTCACCGTGACCCTTCTCGACCCGCTCCCGCCGCAGTACTTCGTCCGTTTAGTCTCCGACAGCTGGCTCGGCTCGGAGACGACGATTCCGGTGAGCTTCAAGCACTTGCTCTTGCCCGAGAAGCACCCGCCGCCGACGGAGCTGCTCGACCTCCAGCCGCTGCCCGTGAGCGCGCTCAAGCAAGACGGATTCGACGCGCTGTACGCCCCGCGCCTGCAGCACTTCAACCCGGTGCAAACGCAGACGTTTCAGTGCCTGTACAACACGGACGACAACGCGCTCGTCGGCGCGCCCACGGGGAGCGGGAAGACGATCTGCGCCGAATTCGCGATCCTGCGCGTTTTGAACAAGCTGAACAAAGGCGAGGCCGAGGGCGCGAGGTGCGTGTACATGGCGCCCACGCCGGAGATCGCGAAGGAGCGCCTGAACGACTGGCAATCGCGCATGGGCGACGCGCTCGGCGTCCGCGTCGTCGCGTTGACGGGCGAGACCGCCGCGGATCTCAAGCTTCTGGAGAGAGGACAAGTCGTCATCGCGACGCCGCACCAGTGGGACGTCATCAGCCGACGATGGAAGCAGCGGAAGAACGTGCAAAACGTCGCGCTGTTCATCGCGGACGAGCTGCACCTCATCGGCGGCGCCGTCGGACCGACGATGGAGGTGGTCACGAGCAGGATGCGTTACATCAGCTCGCAGCTCGACAAGCCGATTCGCGTCGTCGGCTTGTGCACGTCGCTCGCGAACGCGAAGGACCTCGGCGAGTGGCTCGGCGCGGGTTCGCACGGGATGTTCAACTTTCCACCGGGAGTGAGGCCTGTGCCGCTCGACATACACGTCCAGGGCGTGGACATCGTGAACTTCGAGTCCAGGATGCAAGCGATGGCGAGGCCGGTGTACTCCGCCATCTGCCAGCACGCGTCCGGCGACTCCGAACCCGCCATCGTGTTCGTCCCGACGCGAAAGCACGCGAAGCTCGCCGCGCTCGACCTTCTGACGTTCGCGTCCGCGGACGGAAAGCCGAATAAATTCCTCGCGTGCGATGCGGACGACATCGCGCCGCACCTGGAGCGAATCACGGACCCCGCGGTGCGGCACGCGCTCGGCTTTGGCGTCGCGCTCCTGCACGAGTCCTTGCCCGCGGAGGAGCGCGACGTCGTCGAACGCGTCTTCAACTCTGGCGCGGCGAGCGTGTTGGTCGTGACCGCGCCGCTCGCGTGGGGTCTCGCCGCGACGTGTAAGCTGACGATCATCATGGGGACGCAGTATTACGACGCCGGCGGCGCCGGGAGCGCGGATTACCCCGTGACGGATCTTCTGCAGATGGCTGGCCGCGCGTCGCGGCCGCTCGTGGACACGCACGGCGTGTGCGTGCTGCTGTGCCACGCCCCGAGGAAGGAGTACTACAAAAAGTTTCTGTACGAGCCGTTCCCGGTGGAGTCGCACCTCGATCACTTCTTACACGACCACATGGCCGCGGAGATCGTGACGAGGACGATCGAGACGAAGCAAGACGCGGTCGACTACCTCACGTGGTCGTTCTACTACCGCCGCCTGACGCAAAACCCGAACTATTACAACCTCACCGGCGTGACGCACCGACACTTGTCCGACGCGCTCTCCGAGCTCGTGGAAACGACGCTCGCGGATCTCGAAGCGTCCAAGTGCATCACGATCGAGGACGACATGGACGTGACGCCTCTCAACCTCGGTATGATTGGGTCGTACTATTACATCTCGTACACCACGATCGAGCTCTTCGCGGCGTCGTTGACGGCGAAGACCAAGTTGAAAGGGCTGCTCGAGATCGTCGCCGGCGCGACGGAGTTTGAAAAGTACGCGGTCAGGCCCGGGGAGGCGAACGCGCTGAGGCACGTGCTGCACCACTCCCCGGTGACGCTCGAGAATCGTCGGACGACGGATCCGCACGTGAAGGTCGCGGCGCTGATGCAAGCGCACTTTGGTCGGATGCGTCTGAGCGGCGATCTGCAAAACGACCTCGCGTCGATTCTCCCCGACGCGACGCGGTTGCTCCAGGCGATCGTGGACGTGATATCCTCGTCTGGATGGCTCGCCCCCGCGCTCGCGGCGATGGAGCTGTCGCAGATGCTCACGCAAGGGCAGTGGGAGAAGGAGAGCGCGCTCATGCAGCTGCCGCACGTCGATAAAGAGACAGCGGCTCGGTGCGCCGACGCGGGCGTGGAGAGCGTCTACGATTTAGTCGACATGGACGACGACAAACGCGTCGAGCTGCTGGCTTTGTCCGACGCGCAGATGGAGGACGTCGCGTCCGCGTGCAACCGGTATCCGAACATCGAGGTGAACTACGAGATCGTTAACCCTGACGAAGTCGAAGCCGGGGACGCGGTGGAGATGATCGTCCAGCTCGAGCGCGAGGCGGACGACGGCGAAATTGGGCCGGTGATCGCGCCGCGGTTTCCGAAAAAGAAGGACGAGGCGTGGTGGCTCGTCGTCGGCGACGCGAAGAAGGGGACGCTCGCGGCGATCAAGCGCGTCGTGTTAGGGTGGAAGCAGAAGGTGAAGCTCGAGTTTCAAGCACCCGCGGACGCCGGGGAGGTGGAGTACACGCTGTTCTTCATGTGCGACTCGTACCTCGGGTGCGACCAAGAGTACGAGTTCACGCTCAACGTGAAAGAAGCCGAGGAGGGGAGCAGCGAGGAGGAGGACGACGACGCGATGGACGCGGACTGAGGAAACGTCGCGTGGGGGGGGGGCGAGGGACTAGCGTTCGAAAGGGACACACAGTAGACGTTTGAATGAATAATACAGCACATGGGATCTTCGCGAGCGCGCCCCTCGTCCCTCGATCGTTCCCTCCGGACGAGCGCATTATTTTTCCGTTGACTCAAAAAACGTTTGGTGTCGCTGCATTCGCGAACGCGTCCGTCTCCATTCGTCCAGGGCGCCGAGCGGTGTGAGACGCGCGAGCGGTGCGCGAGCGGCGTGAGAGCGTCTCACGCCGCGCCGGCATGGGGTGCTGCTCGTCGAAGTCGTCGACCGCGGTCGAGGAGATCGGTCCTCCCGAGGGCGACCACGGCTCCCCGGGAGGGGACCGCGAGAGCGGCGGACGTTCGACCGCGGGCGCGCCCTCGACACCGCCGAGGAAGCCGAAGGAAGCGTTCGGCTCGAGCGACTCGAGACCGGTGCCAAAGGCGCGCTCGTTCGGCCTGGACGACGGCGTCGACGAGGCGAACGCGTCGACGCGTGCGAAGAACGCGTGGGGGGCGCGAGGTCGAGACTCGGCACCGCTCTTCGGGGGAGGAGATGGAGATGGAAACGCGCTCGAGGAGGAGGACGACGACCTCGAGGCGGACGCGCGAGCGGGGATGAAACGAGTCAGCGGGAAGGGAAACGATCAGCGACCGGCGACGATGCCGGGATATAACGCGGACGCGGAGGCCGCCGCCGCGGAGGAGGCGGCCGCGGAAGCGAAGAGACGGAAAAAGGCGAACAAGAATCGCGTCACCGATCTCGAGGACTACGACTTAGAGTCCGACGTGCCGCTCACGCTGGAGCAGAAGCTCGCGAGGAAAGCGTCGAAGAAGGACGGCGACGTCGGCATCGTCCGAGCGGAGGTTCGCGCGAAAATCTTCGGCGACTTCGACGACTTTGGCGACGACGACGAACGCGGCGGCGGCGCAGCGGGTGCCGACGGCGGGTTAGGGATCGGCTTCAGCGCGCCGCCGCCCGTCATCCAAGGCGCGAGTTTCAAGAAGCGATCCGGCATCGCTCCCGTCAACGCCGGCGCGAGCGGTGGAGGCTTCGCCGGCGGAGGCTTCGGCGCCGCGGGCTTCCCAGGGCCGAGCGGACCGGCGAGTCCGCGGTCGAAAAACTTTCTCGCGCCGGTCGTGCGTCGAACCGCGGGAAACAAAGCCCAGGCGTCGACCGCGGCGGCGGTCGACGAGCCGCCGCAAGAACCGCGGCGAGGTCTCGCGGCGGACGCGTTCGCCGACGACGACGAGTTCGAGTTCAGCGACGCGAAGTTGAAGGATGATTCGCCGAGCCCGTCGCCGCGGCGGGCGGAAGACGCGGCAACGTCGCCGGTCGACGTCGCCGCGGACGAATACGACGACGACGACTTCGAGGTCGAGGAAGCCGTCCGAGCCCCGGAGCCGAAGAAGCCCGATGAGGACGACAGCTTCGAATTTCGATCGCCGCGATTGGACGCGGACGTGGACGCGGACGCGGACGCGGCGGACGACCCCCCCCGGGTTTCGGTTTCGACGTCGTCGGCGCGCGTCGACGATCCCGTGCAGACGCGGCTGGCGGCGAAGTACGACGATCCCGGGGAGGAGGACGACTTCGACACGCCGGACGACCTGAGCGATACCGAGACGCCGCGAGCGTCCGTGGCGGTCTCGAGCGCGGTGTCGCCGTCGAGTCCGATGGTGTCAGTTCCCGGGGATGGTTTTTCCCCGGCGGCGCCGGGGTCGCCGCCGGCGGCGGCGACGGACGGCGTCGCGGACGAGGCGATCGAGGCGGGGGGCGAGGGGGACCAGAGCGTGGATTACGACGACTTCGGCGCGCCCCCTGACGACGACGACTCCGACGATTCCGTGTTTTGAGCGGTTTAGGCTTAGTATTAATGTAGGTATTGCTTCTCCATATCGTTTGTCGCGTGTAAGTTGTTCGTGTTCGAAAAACGACGCAGGAAAAACGGCGGGACGCGGCGCGGGAAGGCGAATGAGATGCGTTTCTTCCTCTCACTCTTCACAGCACCTTCCCAACCAAACCGTGAGGAGGTCACCAAAACGCGCATGGACGCCATGGCCGCGGTCGCATTTTTTGACGTGGAGGAGACCTCGCCTTCGTTTTTCGAGGCTTTAGGGCACGTCGAGCGCCAAGCCGCGCGCGGGAACGACGTAAGCTTATCTAACGAAAACGATGCACCCTCGAACGTCGCCGTCGTTACGCGCGGAGTCGAGGGCGTGAAAGCGACCGCGGGCGTCTCGAGGAGCGATATCAAAGAACACGCGCCGCGTGATACGTCCGCGACGCGCAAACGTCGCTTACCGCCGTCTCTCGTCGGAGCGTCCGCGCGCGACGACGACGACGACTCGGGAGATCTGGACGGTTGCCAAATTCCCAATTCGCTGGTGGCGCTGGAGGAGTTGACATTCGACGGACAGGTCGTGCTCGCGGAGTCCCCGTCCGCGATCGACGCCGCGGTCGCGAGGATAACGCGCTTGTGCGCGGTCCCCGGTCACTCTCGCGTCGTCGGCTGGGACTTGGAGTGGGTCGTCACCTTCAAAGCGGGACGCGGCGAACGACCGACGTCGCTCGTGCAATTGTGTTGCGAGGGAAAGAGACCGGCGAAGCCGGTGTGCGTCTTGCTCCGTATGTGCCGCGCGGGAGGGATGACCCCCGCGCTCCGCGCTTTCTTGGAGGATCCGAGCATCAAGAAAGTGGGTGTGCAGGCGCGAGGGGACGCGCACAAGATCACGCGCGACTTTGCGTTTCACGTCGCCGGCGTGATCGAGTTGAAAGCGCACGCCGCGGAGAGAACGTCATCCGACGCCGCGAAAGGGCCGAGAGCGTTCTCGCTCGCCGCGCTCGTGGAATGGACTTTAGGCCGCGCGCTGCCGAAGACGAACTCCGCGCGAATCAGCGACTGGGAGGCGCCAGTTCTGAGTGAAGAGCAGCAGAGGTACGCCGCCTTGGACGCGTTCGCGGGGCTCAAAGTCTACCAGGCGCTCGAGAAAATGGAGCCGCCGACGCGAACGACGGTCCTCGACGACGCGTCGACGGTCGCGCTCGCGACCGTCGAAGGCCTTCTCGGGGAGTGTTCCGTGGATCCGAACGAGATAACTCCCGCGCTTCCGCAGGAAAAGCAAGACAAGCTCGCGCCGAGGCAGATCGAGGCGCACAGAATGCACCTCGAACTGGGCTGGAGCGGGGAGCGAATCGCGAAGGAGAGACGCGTGCAGCCGTCAACGTCGAACGCTTCCATCGCGGACGCGATGCGAGCCGGCCGCGCGTACAGGTTCGGCGTCCTCGGCGTCGCCGATCGCGTCCTCGACGCGGTTCGAGACGCGCTGGAGATTCATAAGCTGACGCGCGCGGCCGTCGCCGCGGAGGGCGACGACGGGAACGGAGACGACGCGAACGCCGTCGGCGGCGGCGGGGACGGGACGACGACGCGCAGGGCGTTGATACGCGCGGTTCGCGACGTGATCGCGTCGACCTCGAAGAACGCGGACGACGTCCCGTCGTGGTGCGACGTGGACTTCGCGCTCGCGCACGTGGAACGTTTAGAGCTCCTCGGGAGTCGTGATTAAAGTAGCTAACTCTGTCTATGTCGCCGTCGAGGCCGGCGGCGGCGCCGTGCCACGTCCATTCGCAATCGTCGCTCCTGTCGTTCTCGTCACCGCCGCGGCTCCGGGTCCTCCTTGAGTTTCTTCAGGTACTCCACCGCGAACGACAGCGGGTCCCCTTCCGGCTTGAACTCGATGAGCGCGGAGGACAGCCGGTGAAGCACGATCTGGAACTTGACGTTCCCCGCGTAATCGTGCACGTTCGTCTCGTTCGGGTCCACGAACCCGTTCTTAATCGCCTCGTTCCCTTCCCCCGTGAGCTCGCGCTCGAGGTAATCCGTGATGAACTGCAGCGGGTCCTCCGGGCACGAGCAGATCGTCGCTTGCATCACTTTCATCATCATCTCCTGCACGTCCATGCGCTGCCCGAACTCCTCGTTCGCGAGCTTGATCTGCACGTGCGTGCCCGCTTCCTGCCTCTCGAACGTCCTCGGGACTTGATGCCCGGGTTCTCTGGGGACCGGAAACGGATTCACCCACTCCTCCTCCGACGTCGGCGACGCGCCAACCTCGGACGACGTCTCGGACGACGTCTCGGACGTCATCGCGTTCGCGAGGTGCGGTGGAAGACGGTGGCTCGCGCGAGTACAGCGAACGCGCGCCGATCGGTTCGCCTCGCGCGTCGCGTTGTGACGACCGCGCGCGGGGGCGACGTCCGTGCCAAAAGGGGCGACGAGCTCTGCTGCTCAAACTCGGGGCGACTCGGCACGCGCGATGAGATCGTCCAACGTTTCGATTGACGAAGCCGACGCCTCGTCCACGGCGGCGGCCACTCGCGTACGCGCGGTCGTTGGGCGAGGAGCACGGCTCTGACCGCGGACACCGCGCGCGCGCGGACGAGGCGTAGACTTTCGCCATGGGGAAGGTGCGCGCGCGCGCGCGTCGTCGACGAGATCTCGCGCGGACCGTCGCTCTTCGTCGTTTTCCACTCCGTCCGTCGCATTTTAGGGTTGGCTTCTCCGCCGTCCTCGACGACGACGCCCCGCTGACGCGTCCACCCCCGTCTCCCGTTCACGTCGCAGTCGCTAGCGCCCGGGGATAAGTACCGGCGCGAGCAGAAGAAGAAAGAGCTCGCGAAGAACAAGGCGCTTCGCAAGTCAGCGAGAGATGAAGCGTTCCAATCCGCCGACGTCGGCTCCCTGAAAGCCGAGCTCGCGAAGCTCGAGAACGCGAAGCGCATGGGGCTCGCGAGTAACGTCCAAGAGCAGCGAATCTTGCAGCTCGAGAAGGCGATCAAGTGGCACGCGGAGGAGAAGAAAGCGAACGCGGGGAAGAAGGACGCGCCCGCGCCCGTGGTGCCGAAGGTGAAGAACACGATCGCGGCGTTGAGACCAGTCGGCACGGAGCTCGCGACCGTCGGGAAAGGGCTCGTGGGTCTCGGCGAGAGAAAGCCGCAGGATTCCGTGTACTACCACCCGACGCTGAACCCGTCGGGGCGGCCGCCCGCGGGGAAGCCGCAGAAGTACCGAGCGACCGCGGAGGTTTGGGAGACGGAGAAGGAGGAGGACGACGACGACGAAGAGGAAGAGTACGCCCCGGTGGAGATGTACGTGGAAGGGGAGCTGCTTCCTCCGCCGCGAGGGCCTCCTCCCGGTGTTCAGCCTCCTCCGCCGTCGGTGCCACCGCCACCGTTGGAGCCGCCGCCGGGACCGCCGCCGGGACCGCCGCCGGGACCGCCGCCGGGGCCGCCGCCGGGACCGCCGCCGGGGCCGCCGCCCGGGGAACCGCCGGGGCCGCCCCCCGGATCCCCTCCCGGGCCGCCCCCCGGACCCCCGCCGGGCCCTCCTCCGGGATCTCCGCCGGCTTTCGACGACGACGAAGCGCCGTTGCCGCCGCCGCCAGGGCCTCCTCCGTCCGTCGGCGAGGACGACGAGGACGACATGCCGCCGGTGCCTCCGCCGCCGCCGACGGACGGCGAGGACCCGCCGCCGCCGCCGCCGCCGCCCGGCCCTCCCCCCGGGTTCGCGCCCGTCCCCGCGATGGTCCCGGTGATGGTCCCGGTGATGGTTCCGATGCAACCGCGCGCCGTGATGGCGCCGCCGCCCGCGATGATGCAGCTCCCGCGGAGGGTGAACGCCGCGCCGCCGGTCCCGCGCGCGCCCCCGCCTCGCGACCGCGCGGCGGCGGCGCACACGATCGGCGCGGCGCCGACGGTGAAGAAGCAGCTGCCCGCGCATCACAACCCGGCGTTGAAAGCGCTCGTGCCCGCGTCGGTGAAGATACAGCGCGACAGAGAGGCCGTGCCGCCGTCGAAACGGCAGAGGGTGCTCATCACCGCGCCGCTGAAGCAGGCGGGATCGGACGAGCCGAAGAAGGAGGACGACAAGTATTTGGACTTTTTGGACTCCGTGCGGGATCTCGGCGCGTTCGAGTGAGAAGCATCGTAGGTAGTCATAGACATCAGCTAGGGTCGTAGTCGCCGCTCGTATCTACTTCTATGATCGCGCGGGCTCGTCTCCACCTCCTTCGTCTTCTTCGAGTACCACGAGATCCACCTCAGGTCTTCCGGATCGTCGTCGTCGGCGGCGGAGGCGCGGTCGTCGTCCTCCGCCTCGCAGACGACGTGCGCGGCGCCCGCTAACAACGCGCCTCGGCTCTTCACGACGAGCTCCGCGATGTCCTCGCCCTCGTGTTCGATCCGCAACGTCACGAGGCCGCGCACGAGCTCGGCCTTGTCCGCCGCGAGCAGCGACGGCTCGCCGAACACGCACTTCACCGCGCCGTCCAAGCCGACGCCGAGGACGCTCCGCATTCGCTCGAGCGCCTCCGCGAACTCCTGGGGCGCGATCTCGTGACCGCACAGCTCCCTCCTGGAGCGCTCTAAGAAGACGCGGTGCCGCTTCGCGATGTGCGCGTTCATGTCCGCGACTCTCCCTCCCATGTACGGCCCGGAGGGAACGCCGTGGAACGGCGCGTCGTACGCGGCGAACCAGCAGCGCTCCTTCGTCGTCGCGTCGATGTGCACGGCACCCCACAGCTGCTCGACGTCCTCGAACGCGGCGACGCCGCCGGCTCGGACGGCGAGCGAGCGTCGTCCGCGGGGTCGCGACGAGACGCGACGCGGGAGCGCCGCGCTCGACGGGACGAGGTGCGCGACCGGCTGCGCCATGGTGTGACGCCGTGGTGCTGACTCGGACGGATAAAGAGTCGTTGCAGCGCGCGCTTTTTCGCGCGTCAAACGGCGGGCTCGAGGGCACTTTTTGGTCGCGCCTCCCCGGGGCGCTGAGGGACGGACGGACGATCGGTCGCGCCTCCCCGGGGCGCTGAGAGACGGACGGACGTTCTCAGCGCCGCCGTCGTCATGAGCTGCATGTCGATGGAGGACATCAAAGCCGAGGGCGTGTATATCCCTCGCGCGAAACCCGGGGCGCTCCCGGACATCGAGGACATCTGCTGGGACGATCACCACGAGACCGCGTGCGCTCGCGGAGACCACTTCTACGTCGATCCGTGCACCGGGCTCACCGTGATGACGAGGGTGAAGCATCTCGCGCGCGGGGTGTGCTGCGGCAACGGGTGCAGGCACTGCGCGTACGCGCACGAGAACGTCAAGGACGAGGAGAAACCGGAGAAGATCCAGGTCCCGAGCGTGATGCACGTCCCGAAGGAGGGCGCTCTGCCGACGAAGGCGACCGCGCTGTTCTGGAGCGGCGGGAAGGACTCGCTGCTCGCCCTGCGCGCGATGCTCGCGCCCGGGGGATCGTCCCATCTCGCGGGCGCGCGGTCGATCGTCCTCGTGACGACGTTCGACGCGTCCTCGAGGAAGATTCCGCACCGGGACGTGCACTGCCGCGACGTCGTCGCGCAGGCGAGGCACCTGGACCTCGCGCTCGTGGGCGTCCCGCTGCACGGCGGCGGCAGCGATTGGAGCGGGTACGGTGGATACGTGCCGCGGCTCAGGGCCGCGATCGACGCGGTGCGCGCGCGCGGGTGCGAGATCACGGACGTCGCGTGCGGGGACCTGCACCTCGCGCGAGCGCGGGAGTGGAGAGAGGCGATCGTCGGCGACGCGTTGGGCTTGGAGGTGCGGTTTCCGCTGTGGCGCGCGACGTACGAGAAACTCGAGGCCGACCTCGCGAGCAGCGGCGTGGTCGTCAAGGTGACCGCGGTGAGGAGCGAGGCCGCGCGCGCGGCGGGGGTGAGAGTGGGAGCGACGTTCGGGGAGGAGTTTTGCGCGGCGTTGAGAAGGACGAAAGTGGACGCGCGCGGGGAGAACGGGGAGTTTCACACGTTCGCGAGGGTGTGGGAGACGACCCGGGAGCGCGCGCTCGGGGTCGACGTCGCGCGCGCGGCCGCGGCGTAGTCTTAATCGTTACGTAGCCAACCTTTACGTTCCGATGAGATCGTCGAGTGATGTTCCTCGTTTCTTCGACGTCGCCGACGTGCCGGGAGAAGCCGACCGGACATGCTCGCCCGTGACAGGAAAAGCCGCGGCGGAGGCTGGCGGCAGTGAAACTGCCCAGCGGACGCCAGCGCCGGGGCCGAAAATGCTCCGCCGCGTCCGCGCGAGCGTCACAACGCGCGACGCGCGATGGGTCGCCACGAAGGTCGAAGCCGCTCGCCGTCGCCTCGGCGGCGCTCACGGTCGCCGCCGCGGCGCCGATCCCGGTCGCGAGATCGACGACGGAGCCCGCCGCCGCGACGGGACAGCCGCGATCGACGCGACCGCGGCGGTGGTGCCGATCGCGGAAGAGGCGGCGGCGGCGACGGACGCGGACGCGGGGCCTCGCCCGAGTACGCGCCGTACCGCAAAGACTACGATCGCGGTCGCGGACCGCCGAGGGATAACCGCGGCTACGGCGGCTACGGCGGCAGGGGCGGTCCCCCCGGCCCGCCCGGTCGCGGAGGCGGGGGCGACGATCCCGGGGACGAGGAGCTTCGCGCGAAGGCGGTCGATTATCAGGACTTCCGCAGGCTGAAGCGCGAGAAGCTCTCGAAGACGATGTTCATGTGGGCGAACACGCCGAGCCCGTCGCCGGAGCCGCAGTTAGAGCCGCCGCGCGAGGAAGAGAAACCCGCGAAGGTCGAAGACGAGAAGAGGTGCGCTCGATCTCGCGCCTCCGCCAAACCTAAAATCACGTCGTCGCGCCCCCGTCGCGAGCTCACGCCTCCCGTTTCGTCGACCCTCTCTCCCGTCGCAGCGACTCGGACGCGCCCGCGAAGAAGAAAACGAAAAAGAGAAAGAAGAGAGAGTCCCCTCCCCCGAAGAAGAAGAAGAGCGGGAAGAGACGCAAGAGAAAGGCGAAGTCGCCGTCCTCGAGCAGCAGCAGCAGCAGCAGCAGCAGCGGCGGCGGCGACTCTTCGTCGTCGTCGAGCAGCAGAAGCTCGAGCGGTTCGAGCGACGACGACGCGGCCGGCGGCGCGGACGGACCAGGAGGCGCGGAAGGCGCGGACGAAGCCCGCAGGTTCCAGGAGTTCCTGGAGAAGCAAAAAACGCACGAGGCCGAGGCGGCGGCGGCGGCGGCGACGGCGGCGGCGGCGGCGGCGGAAGCCGGCGGGGACGACTTCGTCGGTCCGGCGCCTCCGCCGCAAGTCGTGCACGCGAGCGGGTCGGACTTTGGTCAAGCGCTGCGACCGGGAGAGGGCGACGCGATGGCGCAGTACGTCCAGGCGGGGAAGCGCATCCCGCGAAGAGGTGAGGTCGGTCTGTCCGCGGACGAGATCTCCCGATTCGAGGATCTCGGATACGTGATGAGCGGGTCGCGGCACTCGAGGATGAACGCGATTCGGATTCGGAAGGAGAACCAGGTGTACAGCGCGGAGGAGAAGGCGGCGCTGGCGATGATCAACTACGAAGAGAAGGCGCTCAGGGAGCAGAAGGTGATGGCGGACTTGAAGAAATTAGTCGAGGACGCCACGGGGGGCGCGGGTAACTAGCCTTGAGAAGAGGAAACACACACACTGTCAGACAGACCCTTTCTCGCACGCAAATCAAGTGCACGCACGACCTGATGACGACCTCCAGCTCCACTCGAGCACCAACGCCTTGCTGAGTTTGACGCGCGTTTTTTCGACCGAGATTCTCCGGGCGATTGATCCCGCGCCCCCCCCATACTGAACGCGCGCGACGGTGGTCGCCGCTCAAGAGAGATGGGCAGCGTGCCGTCCAAGGCCAAGAGGGTCAAACCCGGGGGTGATGGCGCGCCGAGCAAACCCGCAGTCGGGTGAGCCGCGCTCGCCCGAGACCAAAGCACCCCCAATTCGGAATCGGTCGTTCGACCGTCCGAACAACAATGCGAGGCGACTAACAACGCCCACTACCTACCCGTCCATCACACCCGCAGGGAAGTCAATGACGAAGACGTGAAAGCGGAGGCGATGAAGATAGAGGACATGTCCCAGACCGAGCGCCTGGACTTCATCATGGGGACAGAACGACACGCGGTCGGGAGGAGGGAAGAGCACGTCGTCACCGAGAAACTGAAAGAGCGCGTGACCGAACTCGCCAATCGCATGGACGAGTCGCTGAATTTCAAGGCGCAGACGAAAGCGCAACGAGCGGCGGCTGCGAAGTCCGCCGCGCACGCGGAGGAGCTACCGATCTTGAAGCGCTCGCACTCGCTGAACTGGCGCGAGAGAGTCGCGCGGGCGAAGGAGCACGCCGCGGCGACGTTGTCCGTATTGCAAATCCTCGATTTCGGGCTGACGAGCAAGAGGAGGAACTACTTCGACACGATGCCCCCCGCGATAGAAGAGGCCCTGGACGACGACTACCCGAGTTTCCTAGCGGAGTACGCGAAGGCTAAGAAGGCGATCTCGGAGATCAAGGAGGAGGCGGACAAGAACCGCGCGGCCAAGGAAAAAGAGGTGGCGGAGAAGAAGAGCGGCAGATTGAAAGCGAAAGCGAAGCAGGCGGTCGCGAAGAGAAAGGCTCTCGTTAAGGCAGCGAAAGAAACCCAAGAGGAGCGAACTGACGTTTTCGTCTCGGAAGACGATCACGACGATGACGACATACAGCACTTATTCGACGCCGCCGCCGCGGCGAAGCTGCTTAAAGACACCGAGATGCTTCTGGGCGTGCCCGTGACGGATGAAAGAGTGGATTCGTCTTTGCGACTCCTTGACGTGTTCCTGTCGCGCGCGAACGAATTCGCGGGGCTCGAGACCTTGACGGACGCGGAAGGAGAGAAGAAGATGAAAGATCCGCTCTTGTGTCCGCTGTTGCAGTCGCACAAGACGTGGTTGACGAACCCGGCGTCGAAAGCGGACGTGATGCGTTGGACCTCGGACGCGAAATCGAACGCGAAGTACGGGAAGACTGCCGTGATCATCTTCGCCGGGGACCTCGGGCCGGTGCAAGTAGACGGAAACAGACAGCCGCTGTATTCTATGGATCCTTATGAGCTCCTCATCGAGATGGAACAAAAGACTCGAGACGAAGAGCACGAGATCGCGAAAAGTCGTTACCTGAAGAGTCCGGAGTATAAGGAAGAGAGAGACGCGGCAATAGCTCGCGGAGAGTTCGACGAAGACGCGTCGCCGGTTTTCCCGTTCGGGCCACCTCCGCGGATACGCGCTCCCCCGACGCACGTGGAGCACATGTCCTTCGGTTCTCGGATGATGACGCAACTCGTAAACGACGTCACAGAAAATTGCGGCGCTAAGGCGGTGGGGTTGCTGCCGGTCATAATAATAACCTCCGACGCGACCGAGTCGATGATTCTGAAAGATTTCCACGCGAACGAATATTACGGCTTGAACAAAGAGAAGTTGCTCTTCGTGAACCAGCCGAGTATGCCGGGGTTTCGATACGTCGAAGATCTGAACATATTTCGTGAAGATAGCACATCGAAACCTGGGCGTTACGGTTCGGCGCACGCCATGGAGCTCCTTACGTACCCGGGCGAGGCGTATAAGATAGTGGGCAACCGCGGAACGAAAGGGCACGTCGTGGAGAGCGCTATGGACATCTTGTCCACGCAAGGGGTTGAGTGGATTTACAAGACGCACATCAGGCTCATCCAGGATTCGGGGTTCGACGTGAACTTTCAAGCGCACGTCATGCACCTGGAAGAGCAGCACAAGATGAATTTGGTATTTAAAGCGGTCCAGACTTCGCTGCACAGCTGTCGGAAGTGGGGGAACATCGTCGCGCATCGTCCGACGACGAAAGAGGGTGCATACACGAAATATCTAGCGCGCATCTTCAACGTGGACGAGCTCAACACGAGCGCGGGCAATGCGGTGATGACGAAGATGTTCAACGAGGGCGACGGCGAAGGGAACTCGATGATGTACAGCGACACGGGCGTTTGGATGATAAAACTCTCCGCGCTGCAGTCGGCGATGGACGGTTTTCGGTTCACGCCCTCGTTCTGTCTGGAACACAAACTAGGAGACGCTCAACCGATGCGCCATCTCAAGGCGGTCCCCGCGGTGTACCCGCAGATTGACGCGAACGATTTGACGCACGTCGACGCGATCCGGTCCATGGGGGTCCTCATCGACCCCGCGGCGGATGCCCTGAAAGACGTGGGCGCTGACTATGTTGAAGATCCGATGCGTCTCGCGATGTTCATGAACACGGTGCAGGACGCCAACGTCGGTTTTCAGACGTTAGTGAAGAAGAGCGTGATGGCGATGGCGGCGAAAGGGCTCGAGGGGGGCGCGGCGCTCGTGCTCGGGTCGACGTCGTCGACGACGCGGCACGAATTCATGGTGTGCATTGATAACAACGATCAGTGCAAGCACGCCTTAGAGATCGTCGACGGCTTGACCCTCGCCGGGGTGGACAAGATCCACCTCGTGAACGTGTGCAAGGTTCAGGATGAACCCAAGGCGCGGAAGATGCTGTCGCAGTTCGACGTGGAGGCGGTGGTGCCCGTGGTGAGACACGTTTTGATCCAGCAAGCGGGGTTGAGCGTGCCTGACATGCTCGTCCAACACGCCATGGAGATCCAAGCCACGATGATCGTCGTCGCGTCCGTGAAACTCGATCGATCCGTGGAGACGAAGATTGGCTCGGTCGCCGTCGCGCTCACGCGTAAGCCGCTGCCGTGCTCGCTGCTCGTCGTCAAGTCGCACTCGCAGGCGCACGATAACATCGACAAGCACGTCAATTGGATGCTCGGAGTGGAACCGTCGTCGCTGGCGATGTTCGAGTGGGTGAGTGAACTCGCTCGGAGGGGGAAAGACAGGATGTACTTCGTGAACTGCAGTGGAACGGAACTCAGCGCGGGTGTGTCGCGCGACGGAGGAAACTCGAGCAACCTCCTCAGTCTGTTCAAGGACAAATCGATCGCCCGCGGGTACACGCCGTTCACGCACAACGTCGACGGCAAAGCGGCCGTCGAGCTTCCGAAACTGATGCAGACCGTCAAGGCGGACTTCTTAGTCGTCTCTGCGTCGAAAAAATCCGGCGAGGTCTCGAAAGGGTGCAGCCGGATCCTGAAGGACCCGAAGACGTCCGCGGTGCTGTTCTTCAAACACCCGGTGAATATGGACTTTGTCTTGTAGCGCGTGGCGCGAGAAAAGTTGACACGTTAGATGACTTAGATAACGTGTACTGTAACAGCGCGCGTTCACCCTACGAATATCCCCCCCCTCGCGACGGCGGCGAATGACGCGCGCGTCCCGACGTTCCCTTCCCGCGAACGCGCGACGGCCGCCGCCGCGTGAAACCGTCCCCGAACCGTTCGCACTCCCGGTTTCAAAACCAGACTCGGGACTCTTCCGCGCCGCGACTCGATCGCTCCCGCGACCGTCCCGACGACGACCGTCCTTCGCCTCGGAAAACGCTCCGCGCGCGCCGCCGCGCTCGCGCTCGCCGCCGCGGGCGTCGGCGTCTCGTCCGCGCGTCTCGTCCTCCTCGCGCCCGCCGCGCCCAAAGCCGCGAGCGCGACGCCCGCGGCGAACACCCTCGGCGCGAGCGCGGCCGGGCTCGCGAAGTCCGCGTTCGCGACGATAAGAAGCAGAGCGAACGAGCACACGTTCGCGAGGTTCACCGCGCTCGCGCCGAGGCCGATGTCGCATCCGTACTCGATCGCGAACGTCACCGTGAGCAGCGGCACCGGGGAGATCAACGCGGCGAGGACGACGCCCGCGCACGCGCCGCCCATCGCGCTCGCGGTCGTGAATAACACCGCGGCGCCGAGGAGGAGGGAGGCGCCGTATCTGAGACATAACAACGACGCGATGTCGCGCAGCTGGCCGGGTTTCAACACCGGATCGAACAGGATCCCGAGCGCGAGCAGCGCGAGCGGCTTGTTTGCCGCCGCGAGCGAGGACGTGAACGCCACCACCGGCGACGGGAGGGACCACCCGAGGACTTGCAGCGCGACGCCGACGAAGAGCGCGAGCATGCACGGGCTCGTGAGCTGCTTACCCACGTTCGCGAGCGCCGCGGGCGGGGAGAACGACTTCCCCGCGACCGCGGAGGCGTACAAGAGCGGCGCGAAGACGAGCAGCGACCACTGATTCACGGCGTCGAAGAGGACCAAGCGCGTGAGACCCTCCGCGCCCCACACCGCGTCGACGAGGGGGTAGCAGAACGTTCCCAGGTTCACGCCGACCGTGGACCCGGTCATGAGCGCCAAGTCTTTCGGTTCTCTTCCGCCGCCTCGAAACGCGAAGTGCGCGAGGAACAGGACGCCGGCTTGCGCGAGCGCGCACGCGGCCACGGACGCGGACTGCGCGTCGAACGTGAGGGACGCGAAGACGACGAGGAGCACCGAGGGCAGCGTCGCGTTGAACAGGACCTTGAGCAGGGCTTTCCCGACGTCGATGTCCACGAGGCCGATCTTGCGAAGGAAGTATCCGAACGCTATCGTGCTCACCGCGAGGGCGAGGCGCGCGTTCACGTCGCTCATCGCGCGCGTCGTTGTGCTGCTCGTGAGTGCGAATTTGCTCATCACTGGTGCAACGAGCGAGCTGTCGTTTTTTCAGATTTTGATTAATCCAAACGAACACTCGAGCGGGCGCCCGCTGGTGGCATGCGCGTGAACTAGTTCGTCGCATCGAGACACGCCGAGGTGGTCTGGTGGGCAAATATCACGGAGCCATGGCAGACCCGAGCCCTCCCGTCGTCGTCCTCGGCGTGGGCGGCGCGGGAAAGTCCCTCGCGCTCCGAAGGTTGATGGGTCTGCAGAAATCCGGCAGGGTCGAGGCGCACGTAGACGCGGACGTCGTCCCCTCGGTCGGCGTGGACATCAGCACCATCGCCATAGATAAGAAAAGGAACGTGTGCATGAAAGAAATCGGCGGGGCGATGATGCCGCTGTGGCCCACGGTGCGCACATCGCGGACTCTTCCCTTTCGTGCCGTCGACTGATGCCCAACCTCGCTCTCTCCTCTCGTCTTCGCAGTACGTCGCGAACCAATCGACCGGGATGGTGTACGTCGTGGACGCCGCGGACTCGTTCCAGCTCGCCGCCTCCGCGGCGGCGTTTCACCACCTCTGCGGTCTTCCCGCGCTCGACGGGAAGCCGGTGCTCTTGGTGCTGAACAAAATCGACTCCCCGAGGGTGCTCGCGCGCGGGGACATCGAAGCCACGTTCGATATCGACGCCGCGCGCGCGGTTCTCGGCGCGCGGTTGACGGTGATAGAGGCGAGCGCGTTGACCGGGGCGAACATCGAGGCGGTGATGAAATGGACGAGGAACGCGGTGTTAGGGGACGAGGATAGGGGTAGACGATAGTAGCGCGCGGCGGGGAGTATAAAGTTGACTCGTATCGTTCACGCCGCCTTCGCCGAGTACAGCTCCTTACCCCGATCCTCCACTTCCTTGAGGTACTCAGCCTGCACGCGCTGCGCGTACGAACCGTTCGGAAGGTTCAGGACGACGCCCTCCATTCGCTTCTGGAGGTCCCTCGTGAACGCTTCCTCGCCGAAGCCGCCTTCGATGATCTCCTCGAACTTCGCCGGCCACTCCGAGGCGGCGGCGCCGATGACGACGTCCAACGGGGTTTCCCCGTTGTCGAGCTCCCTCGCGGCGTAGCACTGCATCAAGTGCTGGAGGATGTGCACCATCCCGTCCAGCTTATCCTCGTCCGATTTGCGTATCCACGCGTACACGGTGTTCAACATCCGCTCGTCCACGACGGCGTCGTCCACGGCTTTCCTCAACCTCGCGATGGACTCCGCCTTCAGAGGGACGTCGAACTCGCCGGTCTCCGGGTCCGCCGCGGTCGCGACGATCGTCTCCAGCGCGACGCTGCTCTCCTGGATCGTGCTCTCCGTGGTCTCGACCATGGTCTCGATGAGCTTCATGCACCGTCCAGCCAAAGCCATTAATTTGTCTTTGGACTCCTGCGAGTCCGCCGCGTCGCTCCTCGCGGCGATGCGGATCCACATCTTCTGGTCGAAGCTCAGGACGTTCTCTGCGACGAGCTTGACGAGCGCGTCCTCGTCCGCGGCGACCATGAGGTCGATGAGCGAGTCCATGTTCGCGACCTCGGTGAGGGCTTCGTCGGTGGCATCTTTCGCGCGCGAGACGACGGCGTCGCGGGATCGACGGAAGGTTCTCGACACGGCGGACGCGCGCGCGGGGCGGCGCGCCGACGGCTTCGCGCGATGCTCGGTGGTCAGCACGGCGAGGGTGGGACAGAGCGCGGCCGACATGTCGGTCGTCGATAACCTGAGCGTCGCGGGTCTGGCACTGTCCGACCCGAAGCGGCGGCTGAGGCTTATCGCTGAATATCCTTCCGCGGCCGCCGTCAGCCTGCCGCTGCCGTCAGCGTCAGGCAGCCAAAACGCGTGAATTATTCTGATCTGAGTCACAGATCCGCGCCCAACACCGCGCAAGCATGTCGTGGAGGCCGCCGCTAGGCGACGGGGACGGTCAAATGGAGCCGTTCACGATGAGCCGCTCGATACGAGCGCCGATCCACAAGCGCTTCTTCTTCCTCGCGCGCCTCGACCCCGAGGGAGCGGTTGAGAAATTTAAGTCGACGAAGGAAGCGTTCGCCAGGCGGATGGCCGAGGCCGGTTTCGAAGGTTTCGACGTGAAGAAGTTGAGCGTCCCCGAACTGAAGAAGGCGTACGACGACTTCACGTCCACGGAGTTCAAACCGGACCGACGTCGGCTGAGCTCCGTGGAGGATTTCTTTCGATACACCGAAGACGAAGGTGCGCTGACGCGTCGTCACTCGGCAACCACTACTCCCCTCCCCTTCCCTCCCGTCCTGTGGTTTCGTTCTCGATCCGAGCTCACGACCGCGACTTTCGTCATCAGGCAAGCGTTTCTTCAACGAGATGGACACGGACGGCGACGGGAGGCTCAAGCTCGACGACCTCAAGGTGCGACGACGGAGCGATCCGAGAACGCGTCGGGACGACGATTTCACGAACATTATTGGGTTTTCCAACCAAGATTTTTTTTCTGACTCGCCGCCCCACGTCTCCTCACGCAGGTCGCGATGCGGAAGCGAAATTTACCGCAGTGGTACGCCAAGGCGTTCATGGAGAAGGCGAAGCCGACGTTTTTCGCGAGGACGATCGGCTGGGAAGATTTCAAGAGCGTGATGGACGAGAGAGAGTCCACGATGTTACGCGCGTTCAACAGCCTCGGTCTGAGCAGGAGCGGGACGATGCGACCGGCGGACGTGAAACAAGCGCTGACGCGTCTCGGTTTACCCGCGACGGACGAGAACGCGGCGGCGATGTTAAAACACCTCGCGATGGGCACGGAAGGATACGTCTCGTACGGACAGTTCCGTAACTTCCTCATGCTCCTCCCTCGGGACGTCGCGTCGTCCACGGATCCGTCCGTGCTCTGGTTCGAGTCCGCGACGATGATCCAGCTTAACCCTCCGGAGAAGGGCCGAAGCGCGACGGTGAAGCTCGCGATTCAGGCTGCGATCGCGGGCGCCCTCGCGTCCGGGACGTCCACCGCGTGCATGCACCCGCTTGACACCTTGAAGACGCGCATACAAGCCACCGTAGGCGCGGGGCCAGGGCTGAAGGCGTTCTTCATGAACATCAAAAAGATTGGCATTCGGCCGCTGTACCGAGGTATCTTCCCCGCGGTTCTCGGCGCCGCGTCCGGTCACGGGCTGAGGACGGCGACGTACGAGGTCGTGTGCAAACTCGCGGCGCCGCTCGCGATGTTACCGCTGATAACCGAGATCCAGATTCAAGGTTTCGGCTCGGGCGTCGGCACGCTCGTCGGCACGGGTGTGCGGATCCCGTGCGAAGTTCTGAAGCAGAGGTTGCAGACGGGGCAGTACGAGAACGTGATGGAGGCGTTCAAAGCCGTCACCGCGAACGGGCCGAAGGGTTTATTCGCGGGCACCGCGGCGACGCTGTCGCGCGAGATCCCGTTTTACGTCATAGGCTTGGTCGCGTACGAAAAGCTGAAGAACGCGGCGCGCGCCATCAAACGCGGAGACTTGACCGCGGTGGAGACGATCGCGGTCGGGGGCATGTCGGGCGCGATCGCCGCGGCGTGCACGACCCCCGCGGACGTGCTCAAGACGAGAGCGATGACCGGAGGCTCTCCAGCGGGTGAGGCGATTTGGATCACGGTGAGAACCATCGTGCAGAAGGAAGGGCCGGGGGCGCTCATGAAGGGCTGGATACCGAGGATGGCGTGGATCGCGCCGCTGGGGGCGATGAACTTCGCCGGCTACGAGCTGGCTAAAATAGCGATGCAGAAGAAGGACGGCGAAGCGTCTGAGGGGGTCAAAGTGAAGGAGGCGGTCGCGAGCGGGCAGACTGTCCCGGCGGCGGCGGCGCAAAAGGTGGTCGCGGAAGCGTCCAATGCCTCGAGCGCGCCGCTAGTCGCGGCGGAAGACAGCGTCGACGCGGTGGTGGACACCGTGGTCGACGATATCGATAGTGAACGCGAAGAAGAGATCGCGGCGATCGTCGACACCCCGATCGAAGACATCCCGTTGTTTACGAAACTCCCGGAGAAGCCGGACGAAAAGCCGGGCGGAAACGGGACGGCGCCCGCGTGACGCGTTGTTATCCGATCTAAGGTTACAAACTCTACTTACTTCGCCTCGAGCGCGGCTATTTTCGCCAAGAGCGTTTGCTCTTGCTCCGCGAACTTCGCCTCGAGTTCTTCCTTCATCTGCGCCATCGACGCGGCGAGAACCTCCGCCACCTTGGTCGTCACCTCCTCCGGCATCGCGGCTTCGTACTCCGCCTTCAACCGCGCCTCTCTCTCCTCCTCCTCCAACGCCGCCGCCTCCTCTTCCTCCTTCGCCTTCGCCTCCGCCGCGAGACGCGCGATCTCTTCCTGTTTCGCGTCGTACTCCTCCTCCGTCATCGCGAACCCGAGCGGCTCGAACGCGACGGACGTTTCGAAGAGCGGCTCGACGTGCTGCACGTCCATCCTGACCAAAGTCGTGAACGCGTACTGATAGATTTTGTAGTGACGGTAGTACGTGCTGAGCATGTACTCGGACATCTCCTTCATCTCCGCGAACGAGAAGATCCCGAGGCTGTACGGCGGTCGCTGGACGCTGCTCTGCGTGGCGAGGAGCTTGAAAAAGCCGAAGCTGTTCGCGATCGTCTGCGTCTCGCTCACGGCTTTGACGTGCACCGCTTTCACGATGGCGAGGAACGTGGACGTCTTCTCCGTGGTAAACCCGCAGGTGCTCGCGTATCTGTGAACACACGGAGAAAGCTCGAGGTCAGCGAGGAGAAAGACGCGGCGGGGGAGAAAAAAATGAGCGAGCGAGAGGGGGAGGAATCGATCGTCCGCGCCGCGGTCAAAGCGCGCGGGAACTCACGCTAGGCAGTTGAAGTACAGGTCCAGCAGGATGCCGCTGCGCTCGTTCTTCATGTAGTCCCTCAGGTCGAACAGCTCCGCCACCTCGCTGCGGATGGAAAGACGAAGGAGACGAGACGGTCAGCGACGAGGAAGGGAAGGCGGAGGAGGGACGACGAAGGAGGAGCCAAAAGAATTTAGGAGCCACGCACTCTTTCGTCATCCCCGGCCTGACCGGGATGTCCTCGAGCGGGACTTTCCTCGCCGGCGCACTCATCTGCGTCATCTTGAGACGCGCCGCCGACGAACGCGGATGGACGCCTCCGCGCGCGTGCCGCCCGCGCGCTGCCGTTTGCGAAGGATTCCTGCCGTTCCGTTTTGGTCGCAGAAGGTGGTCGCTGCGCCGCTGCTCGTCTGCTCTCCGTCTGCTCTTCTCGGCTATCGGCTCGATTTCCACTCACACTGCTTTCACGCTGTCGGCACCACTCATTAGGGTAGGCGCGAGGGCGCTCGCTGACGAAGCGTCGTCCTTCGTTCCCGCGATGGCGTCGTCGCTGCGTGCGCTCGCGCGTCGCTGCTCGCGCGGGCTGACGGCGACTTCGATCGCGGCGCCTCCTCGCGGACTCGCCCGCGCGTCGCCGTGCCTTCACGCGCTTTCGGATTTCCACGCCGCCCGATTCCTTCGACGCGCCATGACGACGGGCACGTACGGATACGACCCCGAGGACTACGGGATCGGGGGCGGGGACGACGGAGGCGACGATAAGATGAAAGACAAGAAATTCATCGACAGAAGGCGCGTCGTCGTGACCGCGGGAAACGGAGGCTCGGGCGCGGTGAGCTTCATGAAGGACGGAGGTTCCCGCGGACGCCGAGGCGCGGACGGCGGCCACGGCGGGATGGGCGGCAGCGTGTACGTCCAATCCCTGTCCAGCGTGAAAGGTCTAGGAAGCATTCCGTTTCGAGTCGCGGCGACGAACGGAGGTAGAGGCGCGAAGCAAGGGTCGAACGGACGACGAGGAGAGGACGTCGAGCTAAAAGTCCCGCTCGGCACGGTCGTCTGGCAAGAGATCGAGGGAGACGACGGGGATGAAATAGTGAGCGTCGGCGGCGGCTCCGGGATTGACTTCTCGAAGTGGGGCAGCGAAGACCCGGTGTGGGATGGGGAAGTCGACGACGACGAAAATACGACGACGACGAAGGCACTCGTCGACCCGAACCGAGGCACGCGGCCGCGGGGAATACACGAGGGAAAATGGAAAGTTCTGGCGGACATGGACGAGCACAAGAAACGCATCCTCCTCTCGAAAGGGGGAAGAGGCGGCAAGGGGAACAGGGCGAAACCGAGAGGAGAATTGGCGGGAACGGCGGACAAGGGCGCTGACGGCGGCAAGTTGACCGTCGTCCTAGAGCTGAAGTCCGTCGCGGATCTCGGCTTGGTCGGGTTACCAAACGCGGGGAAGAGCACGTTGCTGCGAGCGATAAGCGACGCGAGGCCGAACGTGGCGGACTACGCGTTCACGACGATGTCCCCGCAGCTCGGGGCGGTCAAGCTCGACGGCGGTCTCTCGTCCGTGACCGTGGCGGACATCCCCGGGCTGATCAAGGGCGCGCACGAGAACCGCGGGTTGGGGCACAACTTCCTCCGGCACGTCGAGAGGTGCGCGGCTTTTCTTTTCGTCGTCGACCTATCGTCTGGGATGGGAGACAGGCCGGGGATGCGTCCTTGGGAGGCGTTAAAGGTCTTGAGAGCCGAGCTCGACGCGTACCTCCCTGGTCTCTCGAACCGCCCCGCCATCGTGGTCGGGACGAAGACGGACGTCGCGAGAACGTCCAAGGCGGCGGAAGCGTTGCGAAGACGCACGGACTTGCCCGTCGTGTGCGTCAGCGCGAACGCGTCCGAGGGCATCGACGCCCTGTTGTCCGCGACGGAGGATCTTCTCGAGCGAGCGAAACGAGAGCGCGACGAGGGCGAAGCGCGTGACGTAGTCGATGTAGAACTTTAGTGAAACGACGTTACGCGTGCTTTAAACGACGCACGACGAGAGCGACGAACACTTCCCAGACATTTCCACCGAACTTCCGCCGAAACTAAAACACACGTGTTTCGGAAAACGCGTTGGAATTCGTTAGGTTTCGGTGCACTTATCCAGCGCGCACTTCATGCTGCCCTGAGCAGGGACGCTGACGGTGGTCGCGCACGATGTCGCTGGTGAAAGGGGACGACCCCCTGTGGGAGTCGCTGAGGAAGGGAGCCCAGGAGTTAGTCGAGAAAGAGCCGCTTCTGGGAGGTTTCGTGTACTCGATTATCCTCAACCAGCCGACGTTCGAGCGCTCGCTCGCGTTTCTTCTCGCGTCGAAGCTCGCGACGTCGACGATCCTAGCGTCGCAATGGAATGACCTTATCATCGACGGGATGGCGTCTACCGCGGAAGAGGAGGTGGAGTACATGTCGAAGAAAAACAAGCCTCACGGCCCGACGCCGGTTCCAGGCAGCGGGTCGATCGCGAGTGCGGCGAGGGCGGACTTGGAAGCCGCCATGATACGAGACCCGGCGTGCCCGAGTTATACGCACGCGTTTCTCTTCTTCAAAGGATTTCAAGGTCTGCAAGCGCAGCGGGTATCACATTGGCTGTGGCTGAGAGGAAGGTCCGTCCTCGCGTCGACGGTTCAGTCGCACATATCGGAGGTGTTCGGCATGGACCTTCACCCGGGCGCGAAATTCGGGCGAGGAGTGCTGATCGACCACGCGACCGGGATCGTCGTCGGGGAGACCTCCGTCGTCGAGGACGACTGCTCGCTTTTCCACGGCGTGACGTTAGGAGGGACGGGTAAAACCGGAGGGAACAGGCATCCAAAGCTGCAAAAGCGAGTGGTCGTAGGCGCGCACGCATCGGTCATCGGCAACATAACGATCGGGCACGACTGTAAAATCGGCGCAAGCTCGACGATTTTACACGACTTGCCGCCGCACAGCGTCGTCGTCGGGCACAAGGGACGGGTGATCTTGGACAAGAGCAAGGTGAAATCGGACCGGGCGAGTCTTCTCTCCAAGCTCTAGGTATATTTTAATTAGATTAGGCTAGTGTGCTACTCGCGCTTCTCGCGAACGAACGAACGGTGTCGGTTTAGACGCAACTGCCAGTGCACGAGCCAACCCGCAACGGCACTACCCACGACACTCCAGAAAACGACAACGCGCCTCGGCCAAGGAGCGGTGAACATGTCACGACCGTGTTTCACGGTGACCAACACCTCAACGAGTGCGACGGCTATCGCTAACCACGCGTTCGACCCCAGCTTCGTCGTTCGCATCCCTCGACTTGAAGTGATGAAAACTAAATACTCCCTCGTCGCAACGTTTGCTATCCCAAACCACAACCCAAGTCTGACGATGTTTAATATGTTCGACGGCGGGACCGAAAACACGTACTTCAGTAAAAACGCGTTCAGCTCGAAAATCAAGCAAACGACCACGATGAACGCGCACTGCAAAAACCTCAACGGACTTGACGTTGGGTTCCACGAATACGCGTCGACAGACGCCGGGGCGAGCACCGACAACGACCTCTGCACTTGCCCGGATATTCCCTTCTTACCCGTCCAGTCGTAGTCTGCGCCCTCCCAGAATTTAATTGTCATCATCCCGAAGTATATTCCGACCGCGTTACAGAGTGCGACGTCCAGGATCCACGCATCCCACCAGCACTCGTTGAAGTTTTTCAACCAGTGCTGAAACGTGATTTCCAAAAGCTCGAACGCGACGGAGTAGCACCACAGCAACGGAACGCTTCTCAGGACGATCGCTTTGCCGTACCATCCAATAACGTGCGCGATGACGAACTCATCGCATACCGTATCCCGAAGCACGCGGAAATTGGACACGGGATCCTCAGGGGTGTATATCCTGCAGTCCTCTCCGTACGCGCGCTCGTCTGCGTCCGCGTCGAGAAGATCCGGGGAGAGGAACTTCAACACCGCGCGCGCGTCGTACGTGTCTTGACACAACAAGAAGACGAGGAAGAGTAAGTACAGAACGAACATTCCGTGGATTATCTTCCACACCGCGGGGTGAGGTCGTATCATGTGCGTTTCCGGCCCTTGAATCGCGGAGTACAACAGATACGCCGCCACCGTCGACGAGAGCGCCGCTCTCAGATTTGATTTCCTCGCCTCGACAAGTTGCGAAGACGAAAGCGCAGACGTATCCACCGGAGGTTTGAGAGCGCCAGACATGATAATGAGGATCATGGCGCCGACTAAAAGCAACACTAAAGAACCGCTCGTGATGGAGTGGTTTCTCCGGACGAGAGGAGGCAAACCCCGGCGGTCGTCGAATCTCTTCATCGCGCGGGAGAGTGCGTACCGTGCCCACTGTCAAAATCTCAACAGCAGCACGCGCAGCTAGACTGGACCGGCTTCCTCCCGCGATGCCTGACCGTGGTCGCGTGCGCGTGGACGAATATTATATCGTCGACGGCATGAGTTTCGTAGGTCCTGGGGGTGACGAGCGCGTTCGTCGGTGGTGCGCGTGACTCAGTGCCCCTCAGTTCGGAGGGTGACATCGAGACCGAGCGAAAACCGATTTTGGGAAAACGACAAGCGAGGATGAACCAAAAACTCAGAAAAAACTTTTGATTTTTTTTCACACCGGCTAAAATCACCGGTGAGTTGAACGGTGCTGGGCGGTTGAACGGAAACGAGTCGATCAATTTGATCGGTAATTGCATTCACAGTTTTTTTTCAAAGCAACGATTTTTCTTTGGCGAGGAAACGGGAAACAGATGGGACAGAGAAAATCTTAGGGCTCGGAAAAACATGTTTGAGAGAGGAGGAGAGCAAAATCGAGCAGAACCAGAGTCATGGAAATTTCTTTGGGTTTTTAACTCAGATTTTAACTCAGAGAAGTCGACAAAGAGGCAGACCAAGGACTGAGAAATAAGAAGACCCTATGTCATTCAAGGAGAGAGATAAAAATGACTCCCAGTCGAGCTGCGAAAGAAACGCGGTAACGAGGCAGCAGATAAAAGCTGCGGTGCAAACAAAAACTTTTTATCGAGGAGACTGGAACGAAATACTTGATTCGACCGGCTAAACACGCTGTGCTGTGACAGAGAAAACATGTTGCTTTCCAGAACCGGGGCGCGTAAAGCTAAGAGAAGCAAGCTGGCGTGTTTGCCAAACCAGAGAAAGAAAAAAGAAAGCAAAAACGCCTAGGGATAGATACTGCGAATAAAAGCTGAATCGAGTTCACGCTGCTCTCTCGGACTCAAAGACATGGCAATTGCGGGATGACATGAGAAATGACAGGAGAAAATAGGAAACAAAACGTGAGCAAGAAAGCGAAAAAGAATACAATATGAACTCTCGTTCTGAACAAAACAAAGAATTAACGCCCCGCGGGCATGGTAATGTATATCTGTTCGGCAAAATGCAAGAAACGAACGAGGTGGCTGTCTCAGGACGAAAGAATGCGCATATGAAAGTCGTTTGAATTGAATAAGTGGATTTCTTTGTCAAACAAAACACGCAATTTTACATCGTAACAAGGTGCTCGTTACAATATTGTCGAGATGCGGCAAATTACGCGCAAAACGTAAATAAAAACAGTCATGATACGTTCTTAAAGCACGGCTTATGCTTTCTCGTTGCACACTTTGATTCAGCGTGTTGTGATACTCTTCATTTAGATAAATAGAAACAACAAAATCAAACTGTCGTATACCGCTTGGAAAGACTCTCAGAAACTCTTTGATCGAAACGCGTCTATGATAACAAGCTCCCCCAGGTATGCAACTTTTAGTTCATGTGAATAACATGAGCGATATGATCTCACCTTCACGGATCGCGTTTAAGCCTTAAAGCGTCAATCAGAACAATCTAATGGGCGAGCTTAACATTTGTTAGCTCGGTCAGCATTCAAAAGCAAGTCCAAGACATCTAAAGTTCTCGCGAATTCTGTGATTATTCGTTGTTCACCGCGAAAACGCGGCTTGATTCCCCAGGGTAACTTTGGCGTTTGCATAGAGCGCTTTCACAAGCGCGTGGAGAACATTCGCTGGTCTGAACGAATGGTTTCTTGATTTGGTGCAGGAAGCTCTGAATGCTTCCTTCTGTATAAAATTTATTCAAAAGCCTGATATATTTGCTTATTTCTCCGGAAGATAGATTTCTAGAATTAACCTTATTAGCGCGCGTGTGCCACCGGACGCGAACTTCATTTTCTCTCGTTTTCAGCCGCTGGCGTTTGATTTTCGATCGTCGCCGAAAGTTTCTTTTCCGAACTTCGATCGCACGCTCACTTTGAATCGAGGAATATGTGCACGCCGAACATGTGCACGTAGCTTCTTTGCGTTCATCTCCGTTAATATCTGGCATTAATACATACGTGTCCGCCACTACGTCGACGATTTTGATGTTTCGTGATATCCGCAGCTGACTAACGGAAGTTGCTGCGTCTGTACCTGTAGAATAACTTATGTCTCTTTCCTTCCTCGCAGCGCTGAGCTTCGGCCCTTTCTGAAAAATCACCGCGAATTAAACCGTGAATGACGAGTCAGAAACATCGATTCCGTCTTTTCCTGGTTTCCTAGAATAATTTCCGTTCATGTTTCGATTTGACGGGAGTTCGAGTTTTATTTTTATTAGATCTAAAATTTGATTAAAAGCAAGATCCCAACTATGAGTAACAAGTTTCGTTTACTTCTTGCGCGACTTCTTCTTCGCTCGACTGTCTGAAGAGCTCGAGCTGCTGCTGCTCGAGCTGCTGCTGCTCGAGCTCGAGGAGGAGCTACTCGAGCTTGAAGACGAGCTGGACGAAGAAGAAGAAGAAGAAGAACTACTGCTGCTATCCGAATCGCTGTCGCTGTCTTCCTTTTTAGCCATGATCATCTTCGGCATGTTTTTCAGGTGTTCGCGCAAGTCGTCCGTCAAGCCACCGAGGCCGATGGAGGTGAAGAAGTTGATCGCGAACCTGGTGTTCTTCGGCGTATCCTTAGGCATGATCCCCTGGAAATACTCGGCCATGTTTTTATCTTGCAACCTCTCGTTCAGCTTGCGCAGTCCGAAAGACTCGGAGAGCTCCTGGAACAAAATCTTGATGAAAATACGAGAAGACGATGTCGTCGCCTCCTCCGTGAGTTGAAGATACGCCAAGCTCGTCCATGAGATCGCGTCCGTGGACAGAAGATGCGCGAAGAACTTAGCCACGTTGCGCAGCTTGCTCGTCTCTAGCCTGTGAATCGTAGAGTATTGCTTCATGAAGACCTCGTCGAAGAGCTGAGCGTATTGCTGATCGATGAAACAAAACCGTTGCGCGAGGAGCCCGTAGTATCTCAGAAACGTTCTCTCTTGCGAGCAACACTCGGTTAACATAGTGCAAATCTCCACCTCCTGCCCGGGTTGAATGTTGATCTTCATGAGCTTATGACCGGCTTCCTCGAAGTCGAGCGACGACATGATCGTCAAATAAATCGTCCTCCTCAAGTTCACGAGGTTCGTCTCCGTCTGATCTTGAATTTCCTGCTGCGCCTGCTGCTGCGCGGGACCCTCGTCCTCTTCGTCCGAGCTCTCATCATCATCGTCGTCGTCGCTGCCGCTCTCTTCGTCCGAGGAAGACTCCCCCAAGATCTCCCTCTTGATGTCCGCGTACTTCCTCTCGCTCTCTTCGTACTCGGGGTCCACTTTGAAGATGTCGAGGGTCGCCTCGGCTTTAAGGTCGTCGTCTAAGGACAGCTCGTGCACGATCTGGTCATCCTCTTCGACTAAGTCGAGCTCAGGGGGCACGCCTTGCTTCCCCTCGAACCCGGCTTTCCTCACCGCGAACAAACCCTCGATCATGAACTGCACACGTTTGTCGATCTCGCCCTCGTGAAGGATCCCGCGGAATCGTTCAAAGATACTGTGCAAACCTTGCGGCGTGAGCTCGTTAAGGGTATAGCCGCACTCCTTCACGAACTCGATCGCGACCTCCACGGAGTCGTCCGTGGGAGACGCGAGCAGCACGGTGAGGAGCTCGAGAGCGAGAAGCTCGTGCGTCACCTGCTGATTGATGAGGTGCGCGAGAAACCGCGTCGCGGCGACGCACACGGGCTTGTCGTTTCGCTTGAACGCCCTCCGAAACTGCAAGATGACGCGCGTCAGAACGAGCTCGCCGAGCTCGGGGAATTTCGTGTTCACGACCGCGACGAGCGCGGCGAAGATCGGCGAGAACTGCGGCGACGCCATCTGCGACTTCATCACGCTCCTCGCGAACAACCCGCGTCCTCGGATCATGTTCTCCGCAAAGAGCTCCGGGAGGATGTTCTTCACGTTGCTCGCGTTCACTTTGTTCACGAGACCGTTGATGCTCTTCTTGAGCGCGTCCCAGGTCATCCTCTGATACTCCGGCCCGGTCTTGTCCGCCTGCTCCGCCATCATTTGAGCGAGCTTGAACGGCGGTATGTACGCCCCTCCCGCCTTCCCCGCGACGAGCGGCTTCCGCGGCTCTCTCTCCTTCGCCTGCGCGTCCTGGCTCTCTCGCCCCTTGCCTTTGATGTCATCGCGAGCGTCCCTCCTGCGCGGCGGCGGCGGCGGCGACGAGTCGCGCCCTCTTCGGCGTTTGTTGCTGTCGTTGTCGCGACCTGCAGATCTCGCCGCGCCATCCCTGCCGTCGTCCTCTCTCGTCCGCGCTCCGTCGCCGTCCCCGCCGCGCTTCTCGTCCCCGCGTTTCTTCGACGGCTTGCGACGCCGATCACTGTCGGACGAGGACGACGACGAGCTCGAAGACCCGGAGCCGCTGTCGCTCGAGCTCCCCATCGCGGCGTTTGGATTGGCGATGGCCTAATGCACCCGCCCCCGCGCTCGCGATCTACCCCCGACGCGCGACTGACCCTCGCGCGCGATTTCGCCCGGCGCGTTCAGACGGTGACGGATCGATCGCTCGTTCTCCACAGCGCGCGTTCGCGTCGACACCGTGCACCGCGAGATCGCGCGCCTCACTTGAATGGGGAGGAGGCTCTTTCGCGCCGGCCGCCACAAAAGACCCGGGAAGGACACGCGCTCGTTTGATTTCCAGTCGATTTTCCGATGAATTTCCGCCTGGCTGCTTGGGCGCTTGGCAGGTTCACGCCGAAACAGTTTCAAAAAAAATGAAAACGAGTTCGAAAAGATGACCACGAGATCGTCACTCCGACGCGCACGCCTTCGCGCGACGCACGTGCGAATCAGTAGCGGGCGAACGCTCCCTGCTGCAGGCATTCGACTCTGAAGCCCTCTCCGACGACTCACGGCAAGAGCTGCTTGTGCTGCAGAGCGCTGCCGTTCGGTGTGTTGCTCGCGAACGCCGTGAAAACGACGATGGGTGCCAAGGCGAAGAAAGCCGCGGCGACGGAGAACGTGCCCGCGTCCACGAAAGACGCGAGGCTCGTCGACGCCGAGGACGTGTGCGAGGCGCGATGGAAAGACCTCAGCGACGACGCCGTCAAGGCTGAGGTCGGCGCGTACCGCACCGCGATTGGCGACCTCGAGGCCGATCTCGCGAAGCGCGGGGAAAAGGTTGAGCCTTCGACGTTCGCGTTCGAGGAGACCGTCGCGGCGGACGAGGAGGGTGGGGACGGCGCCGCCGCGGACGACATCGACCCCGGCGCCGTGGGATTGGACGGCGAGGGCAAACCGGACGCGCAGGAAGGCGCGGACGACGGCCTCATCGAGGGCAACGTGGACGACATCGACCCGAAAGAGTGGATGGTCCCGCCGCAGTGCATCCCCGTGCATGCGAACGTCGTGACGTACGACTGGAGCAAGCTGTACGACCACACGGACTTCGACGTGATCATGATGGATCCGCCGTGGCAGCTCGCGACCGCGAACCCGACGCGAGGTGTTTCTTTAGGATACTCCCAGCTGACGGATTTATCCATCGCGGACCTGCCGATCCCGAAGCTTCAAAAAGACGGATTTCTGTTCGTCTGGGTCATCAACGCGAAGTACCAGTGGATGCTCGAGCAGTTCAAAAAGTGGGGCTACGATTTCGTGGACGAAGTCGTGTGGGTCAAGGTGACGAACTCGCGAAGAATGGCGAAGTCTCACGGTTTCTACTTGCAGCACGCCAAGGAGGTGTGCCTCGTCGGCAGACGAGGGAAGGACCCGCCGGGGATGAGCGACAAGGCGGTCGGCAGCGACATCATCTTCGCCCCGAGACGAGGGCAGAGCCAGAAGCCGACGGAGATTTACGAGCTCATCGAGGAGCTGGTGCCGAACGGGCGGTATCTCGAGATCTTCGCGCGGAAGAACAACTTGAGAGATTTCTGGGTCTCCGTCGGGAATGAAGTCACCGGGACAGGGCTCCCCCCCGAGGACGTCAAGGCGTTCGCGGAGGAAGGCGCGGTCCCGGGGGCGAGGTACGGCGCCGGCGCAAACCACGCGAAGTGATCGACGCGATCGCGGGAGAGCGGGATAATGTAGAACTAATACGATGTCATGGACGCCTCTATTCGTTTTGATTCGTTTCTAATAGCTACTCGAATCGCGCGTCTGCGTCTACTTGCTCGCTTCGCTTCGAAGGTACGTCTCCAGGACGACCAGACGCTCCGCGCACTTCTCGGGTCCGCCGTCCGAGACGAGCCCGCGCGCGCGACACGCTCGCTCGCGCTCGGTGGGATCCATCGCGTCGATCTCCGCTCGCAGCTTCCTCGTCTCCGCGTACGACAGCGTCGGCTCCGAGGAGAGCCCGCCGCGAACGAACACGGACTCTAACCCTCGCAAAAACTCATCCGCGAACAAAAACCAGTCCGACCACGCGGACAACACCGCGAGCACGCGCTTTTTGAACGCCTCTCGCGTGATTCGACTGCTCACGTCTCGGTGCGTCTCCTCCAAGCTCTCGAATATGTGCGGCAGCTTCTCTTGGAACGCGACTCGGTACGCGGACGCGTTTTTTATCGGCGCTCCGCAGTTGTGAAGAATATCGGACACGAGGAACAGTCGCGCGACTTTCATCGCGACCGGGGTCTCGCTCAACGTCAGCGCCTCCGCGAGGATGTCCACGACGTCACACGCGGCTTCCGCGTGGTCGAGCGCGAACGCCATCCCTTCCTCGATGTCCCCGCGCTCTAACGTCAACGCCTGCAGAAGCACCGTGAACGTCTCCGTCTCTCCATCGGTCAACTTCCCCGGTTTCGTCGTCTCTTTCTCTTCCTTCGCCGGCGCTTTCGCGACCTGGACGTCGTTCGCGGCGGCGGGCGCGGAATCGCGGCCGCTCGTGCTCGGTTGATTCGGTTGTCGTTGTTGTTGAGTGTTGTTCACCGTCGGCGCCGCGGGCGGGTCAGGTTTCAACGGCGTCGGCCGTTTCGCAGGGTCCGGAGGCACCCACCGCGGCTGCCCGGGGTGCATATAAAACGGCGTCGTGTTCCAATCGCTCAGCGAGAACCCGTGACTCAACGAGTGCACCCTCCACCTGTAATACGCGTGCTCCGCGCACTCGGGGTTGAACAAGAAGTAGAACGCGGGGTTGTGCCGCTCTCGCACCACCACCGCCTGCTCGAACGCGATTCCCTTCTCTTTGTCCGCGACGTACCGCGCGAGCGTGTCGATCGCGTGCGTCGTCTTGGCGTCCGACGGATACGTCACGATAACCTGCGGCGCGCCGGGCGGGGGCGTCGGCGCTCGAGGGTACGGCGCCGGCGCGGGCGGGGGCGGGGGCGGGATCGCCGGCTCCGCGCGCGCGTCTTCCTCGCGCTCGTGCGCGTCGTTCATCCCCGGAGGCGGCCAGATCGGCACGAGCGGCAGCTTCACGGCTTTCCCCCAGCCGACGCGGAGATCGTTCCCGCCGACGACGACGCCGTCCGTCTCTTCGATCGCCCTCGCCGCGTCCGCGTGCGTCATGAACGCGACGAAGCCGCTCAGGGCTTTCACGTACCGTAAGTCCTCCGGTCTCGGCCAGTAAATCTTCACGCTCCCGATCGGGCCGAAGCGTTCGAACCGCCGGAGGAGGACGTTCTCGTTGAAGTCCAGAGGGAGATTGCGAACGTGGATGTTCGTCGACTGCTCGTCGTGGGCAGACTGCGAGTACGGCGCGCGCTCGATCGCGTCTTCGACCCGGCCCTCGCGCTTCGCCTTGTCTCTCGCCTCTTGCTTCGCCATCATCTCCTCCATCAGCGAGTCGATCGCCCTCGGTTTCAACCCGCTCGCGCGCGCGGGCGGTGGCAACGCGATCGCTTCCTCCGTCGCGATCGGTTTCTCCTCCTCCTTGACGCCTCCGAAGCTCGCGTGCATCCCGGGCGGGATGTACGAAGGGACGTACGCCTTTCCCACGCGATCGTCCGCCGGATCCTCCCCCGGCCTCGACCCCGCGCCCTGCACCCCCGCGCTCACGAAGTTCATTCGCGGCTTCTTCTCGTCCGCTTCGAACGATTCCGCGAACTCGTCGAACAAACGCGCCGCCTCCTCCGCGTCGCGCTTCCGCTTCAGCTCCTCCTCCTCCTGGTGCTTCTGAAACGGCGTCTTCTTACGCTTCATCGTGAACCCGGTCTCGGGTTTGGGAGGCGCCATCGTGGCCGCCGCCCGCCGCTCTGACGATCGCGCGGGCTCGACGCCCAGTTTTCGTCAACTTCCCAGCCTGTCTCGTCGCGTCGTCGTCGAGATCTCGTCATTCGATGGGGTCGCTGTCGCGTCGCGTCGCGACGCTCGACGCGGCGACGCGCGATCGCCTCCTCGCGCACTCGGGATCGCTCGAACCCGAGTGCACGTCGCGATCGCCGCCTTCATCGCGGACGTGGGGGTTCGCGAACGTCCCGACCGTGGACCATCTCGCGACCGGCGGGGCAGCGCGGAGGTCGTACGAGGATTGCCTCGAGAGAGACAACGACTTCGGGAGCCCGCACTGCGTGCACGCGATGATGCGAGCGTACGGCATCGCGGACGGGTGGTCCGTCGTCGACGGCGGGCACCGAGGGAAGGAGGAGACCGCGCGCGTGAGCGAGTTCATGGACCTCGTGAAGGTCCAAGTCAAAAGCGCGTGGGCGACCGAGAGCGTGCGACGAGGCGTCGCGCACTACAAGTCCGGGGACGCCACGACCGCGCTGAAGATGTACGAGCAAGCGCTCGAGCTCGACAAGCGACACGCAGAGGCGTACGTCGCGAGAGGCGCGGCGCTGAACGCCCTCAACCGCGTCAGGGACGCCGCGGAAGACTTCGAGACCGCGCTGAAGATCGACCCCGATCATCGCAACGCGAGGAAGTACTTGGACGCGGTGAGAAGCAAGAACCCGGACGCGTTCAAGCGGCCGCCGTCGATCATGTCGGGAGGGAGGAACAAGCTCCCTCCACCGCTTCCTATTCGCGCGAGCGCGCCGGCGGCGGAGACGATCGCGAGGGCGACGACGCTTCAGAAGCCTATTGAACCGAGCGAGACGCCAGCGGCGGCGGAGGTGAAGAAGACGGAGGAGGTAAAGACGAAGGAGGAGGTAAAGACGAAGGAGGAGGTAAAGACGAAGGAGGAGGTAAAGACGGAGGATGTTATCAAGACGAAGGAGGTTGTGAAGACGGAGGATGTTATCAAGACGGAGGAGGCTGTTAAGACGGAGACGAAACCGGCGAGTCCGCCGCGGGCGAAGCACGTCACGGACTTGTCAGTACTGAAGCGGAATTGGGAGCAGGTGGACGATCGCAACCGCAGAGAGGCCGCAGAACGCGCGCGCAAAGACAAAGAAGCTCACCTGGAACATGTGGTCGCGGTCGCAGAAGCAGAACGCGCGCGCAAAGACAGAGAAGCTCAGCTGGAAAGAGAGGTCGCCGCGGCGGTTGAGAAAAAGCGGCTCGAGAAGAGTCTCGAGAGGGAGAGGAGGAAAAATTCGGAGAAGCAGGTCGTCGTCACGATACGCAATAAACGCGGACGAGAGGATAGCAGAGAGCGCGAGGGCAGCAGAGATCGAGAGAGGGAGCCGAAGCGACGCAAAGACGACTACGCGTACTCGAGGGATCGCAAAGACAAGAAGAGCAAGAAGAAGCAAAAGAAGGACAAGAAGGGCCATCGTCGCGACTACTACTAGTCACGACGTCGCCGAAACCGTCCGGTTCGACCCGCGTCCGAGCGTAGTATCAGTAGCAATAGCGAAGCAGAACGGAGCGCGAACGTGCACGTCTGACGTTGTTTACACTAGAATAATCGGAAACAACCACGCACGTCTGCTCGTCATCGCTTCACGTACAACCACGCGTCCATGTTCCACCTGCTGTGCGCCTGCGGGACGCTGAAATATCCGACGCCGAACGCGTCGAACTCCGGACTCTCCATCTGCTTGCTTATCATCACGAGCCGCGCGCCGGGCTTCATCTCCGCGGCGAGCTTCGCCTGAAGCCTCGACACGACCTGCGCGGCGAAGACCGTGGCGTAGCAGTATATCACGTCCGCGTCCGAGACGTCCGCGGCGAGCATGTCTCCGCGTCGGAGGTCCACCTCCGGCAGAGCGTCGAACGCGTCGTCGCCCATCGCCGCGCGCAGCTTCCCGAGCGCGTCCATCGCGGCGTCGTGGAGCTCGGGGAGGATCTCCACGCCCCAGCACTCCGCGAAATCTCTCGTGAGCGACTGCGCGACGACCATCTTCCCCAGGCCGGAGCCTAAGTCTAAGAAAATGTCGCCTGGTTTCGGCTCCGCGAGCGCGACGACGTCCCACATCCCTTCCCACGAGAGCTCGCCGTAGAACCATCCGTCGCCGGGGACCCTCGCGCAGCCGTCGTGACTGCGCTCCGCGATCTCGAGGCCGACGTCCCTTCCCAGGTTTTCGTACGCGGTGTCATAGAGCGCGCGTCGGTCCTCGAACGCGTCGACTTCGCGCGGCGCGTTGGTCGTATCTTTTACAGGTAACGACATCCTCGTCCGCGCGCACCGCGGGGTTCGGCGCCGCGAGCGCGGGCGCGGACGCGCGGGCGCGGAGGTGTGAAAGCTACGCAGGGTCGAGGACATCCCGGCCGAGGCCGAGGCCGAGGCCAAGTGCCCCACGTGCCGAGCGCGCCAAGTGCAACTGAGGCGCGAGCGAGCACTCGAGAGAATTCTGTTTGTTCTCTCAAGTCGTCTCGTCTCGTTTCCAGCCAGCTCGTTCACTCATTGCCCTAGGCGCTTCGGAGGATGCTCGCCGCGAGCGGCTCGCGCCTCGCCGCGCGCGCGCTCTGCGGCGCGCGAGGGACGCTGGTTCGCCCGTTCCACGCGTCGTCCACGGTCGCGGATCTGCGCACGGACGGCGGCGGCGAGGCGGAGGACTTCATCGACGTCCACCTCGACAAAGCGTCCAGGGACGGCGCGAGGAAAGGCGCGTCGATCACGCCACACCAGCTCCTCACGACCAAACGCGAGGCGCTGTCGCTGTACCGCGCGGTGTGGCGCGCGTCCTTCTTGTTCGTGTGGAAGAACGAGAAGGGCGAGGACTGGAAGACCCTCATACGCGAGAGCGCGAGGAAAGAGTTCGAGGCTGGCAGGCACGAGACGGACCCGGAGATGATCAACAAGCTCCTGCTCACGGGGCGGGACTACCTCGATCAGGCGATGCAGAAGTTCCACGACAAGAGGCAGGCGATCATCGACGAGGAGAACAAGAAAAGGGGGGCGGGACGGTAGGGGGGCGGAGGACGTCACCACTAGAACTAGGATTCTCTCGCCCGCCGCGTCCCGGCCTCTCTCTCACCCGCCGCGCCCCGGCCTCGACATCGAGAACACCGGCGTCATCATGTTATCCAACCTCAGCTTCACGCTCTCGGGAACGTGCAGATCCTTCAAGAAGACCACCTTCCCCACGGAAAAGTTCGAGACGTCGATGTTAAACACCCGAGGGATGTCCTTCACCTGGCACTTCACCGGGACGGACCGACGCATGACCCACGGGAACCCGCCTTGCTTCACCCCCGGGCACACGTCCTCGCCGATGAACGTCACCGGAACGTCCACGTTCACCTCCGTCGTCGGCTCCACGGGCATGAACGTCGCGTTCTCGACGACGCCCGTCCCCATCGTGAGGTGGACCTGTTTCGCGATGACGTCCTCCGCGCGGTCGGTCCCCTCGAACCGCATCTTCAGCACCCTCGTCCCGACGCCGACGTGCCCGTGCTTCGTCACGAGCCTCTCGATGTCCTTCAGCGCTAGGGATATGTGCTCGCCCGCTCGAGACCCGCTCCGGAATAAGATCGCGGGGACGCGTCCTTCTTTACGCAGTTTCTTCGCGGCTATCCTCCCGGAAGCGTCGCGGAGCCGGACGTCGATCACGTCGCCCTTGTCCTCTGCGGACGATGGATGGACGATGACGGATGAGCGATCGGCGCGCGGGGGCGGGACGGATCGGATCGTCAGCGGGATCGTCGGAGGGATCGTCGGAACGGGAGAAACGGGAAGAGAGCGCGGCGCGCGGCGAGCGAGGAACGGCGGGGATGCGCGCACTCGACGTGTCCTTCCCGAACGTCCCCGCGCGTCGAACGAACGTCGACGCGAATCCCCCGACGACGGCCGTCGTCGTCGCCGGTTGTCGAAGCGCGAGGTCGCCCGCGAGCGTCGGCGCGGCGTTCAGGGCGAGACCCCACCGCGCGACCGCGCGCGCGACGTGCCGCTGCATCGTTCGCTCGAGCTCGACTCGGACCACCCGCGGCGTGGCAGGCGCGTCGTCGAGTGACGACCGCGGCGAGAGCGGAGGGTTTGGACGCTCGCGGAAAGTTTCGCCCGATCCTGATGATGAGTGGGAGTGAATCCGAGAGAGGCGCGAGCCCCCGCGCCAGACCGCACCGCGCGAAGACGATGACAGTAGAGATAGCATAGACACGTAGAAGGAGATGGAAGCGTCGCACAGCGGACGCAAGCGCGTCCGACGCGAAGACGGCGGCGGCGGCGGGTTCAACCGGACGTTCCAGCCCCCGATGGACGACGAGACGCGAGCGCGACGGAGGCGCGAGCTCCTCGAGGGACGGAAGCGGCTGCCGATGTACGCCACGCGAGAGCGCCTGCTTCGCGAGCTCGAGGAGAACGAGACGCTGATCGTCGTCGGCGAGACCGGAAGCGGGAAGACGACGCAGATACCGCAGTTCGCGCACGAGGCGAACCTCGCGAGCGGGCGCGTCGTCGCGTGCACGCAACCGCGTCGCGTCGCGGCGATATCCGTCGCGCGTCGCGTCGCGGAGGAGACCGGCACGGAGCTCGGCGACCTCGTCGGGTACGCGATCCGCTTCGAGGACGTCTCGAGCGCGGCGACGCGGATCAAGTTCCTCACGGACGGGATGCTCCTGCGCGAGTGCATGGTGGACGCGGAGTTGAACAAGTACGGCGTCGTGATGATCGACGAGGCGCACGAGCGCACGCTGCAGACGGACTTCCTGTTGGGCACGATACGAGGCGTGCAAGAGCGTCGCCGCGGCACCGACGCGCCGCTGAAGATCGTCGTCATGTCCGCGACGTTGGAGGCGTCGTCGTTCTCGAGCTTCTTCCACGACGCGCCCGTCGTGTACGGCAGAGGACGGACGTTCCCCGTGGAGACGTTTTACGTCGAGGAGCCGGAGGACGATTACCTCGACGCCGCAATGTGCGCGGTGTGTCAGATCAACGAGGACGAAGAGGAAGGGGACGTCCTCGTGTTCTTGACCGGGCAGGAGGAGATCGAATCCTTGGGGAGGCTCCTCAGAGCGCGCTCGAAGCTCGCGAACGCGGCGAGCGGCGTCAGGAGATTACACGTCGTCTTGTTGTTCGCCGCGCTGCCGCCGGAGGAGCAGATGCGGGTGTTCGAACCGACGCCGCCGGGGTCGAGGAAGATCGTCCTCGCGACGAACATCGCGGAGACGTCGCTGACGATCAACGGGATCAAGTACGTCGTCGACTGCGGGCTGACGAAGCAGCGGATATACCACCCGAGGAGCGGCGTGGACGAGCTCGTCGTCTCGCCCGTCGCGGTGTCGCAAGCGATGCAACGCGCCGGTCGCGCCGGGCGCGAGGGCCCGGGGAAGTGTTTTCGGCTGTACTGCGAGTCCGTGTTGAACTCTCTGGAGCCGCACGTCAAGCCGGAGCTTCTGAGGACGAACCTCGGCGGCGTCGTTTTGCAGCTGAAGGCGATGGGGGTCGACGACGTCTTGTCGTTTCCGTTCATCGACGCGCCGCCGAAAGAGGCGCTCGTGCGCTCGTTAGAGCTCTTGTTCGCCCTCGGCGCGCTCGGGAAGGACGGAAAGCTCACCTCGGTCGGGAAGAAGATGTCGCGGTTCCCGCTCGAACCGATGGCCGCGAAGGCGATCATCGCCGCCGCGAACGAAGGCTGCGGCGAGGACACCGTCGCCGTGCTCTCGATGCTCACGACGGACAGCGTGTTCAAGCAGCACGAGAGAGGCGCGGGGGGCGTCCGGGAGAAGAACACCGCGCGGGAGCAGCACGCGAGGAAGGAAGGCGACCACGTCACGTTCTTGGAGGTGTTTCGAGCGTTTCAAGGGTGCTCGCCGAAGCGAAGGAAGGAGTGGGCGTCGTCCAACGGCGTGCACCTCCGGTCGATGCTCAAGGCGCTCGACATCTTCAAGCAACTGTCGCGCGCGGCGGAGGGGGAGGGCGTGGAGATGAAGTCGGCCGGGTCCGCGACCGCGCCGCTGCTGCGATCGCTCGTGTCCGGCTACTTCCTGAACACGGCGAGGAAACAGGCGGACGGAAGCTACAAGACGATGTCCACGGGGCAGCGGCTCGTGATTCACCCGTCGTCGATTTTGTTTCACTCCGCGCCGGAGATGATCCTGTTCAACGAGCTCGTGAAAACGAATCGGCTGTACGCGCGGGACGTGTCGTCGATACAGCCGGAGTGGCTCGCGGAGCTCTCGCCGAACGTGTTTTCGATTAGGAAAGAATGATCATCAAGAAGAACGAATAGCTATCATACCGCGCGCGCGTCGTCACATGTCAAAGTCGGGGGTTTGATTCGCGCCGCCGAGGATGTCCTTCATGCGCGTGATCTCCACCTTCGCGTCTCTGTTCTTCGGCTCTAACCGAAGCGCGCACTCGTAGTCTTCGAGGGACTCTAAGTAGTTCCCCGATACCGACCGCGCGGCGCCGCGTCGGAGGTACGCCTTGACGTTCTTCGGGTCGAGCTTCAGCGCTTTCGTGCAGTCGTCCTCCGCGTCTTCGTACCCGCCGATTTTCAGACGCGTCATCGCTCGGTTACTCAGGACGATGGACTGCCACTTCGCGTCCGCGTCGTTTCCTCCTCGCTGGAGCGCTTCCGTGTACGACGCGATCGCGTTCTCGAACTTTCCCTCCTTGAACTGTTTGTTCCCGCGCGCTTTCGCTTCCTCCCCGGCTGGCGCCGCCGCGGGCGCCGCCGCCGCCGCCGCGTTCTTCGGCGCCGCCGTCGCGGCTCCTCGCCGCTCCGGGCGGTCCATC
>MDSW01003614.1_pt1 | contig 47327 bp, 48 predicted proteins | sample 811171 | NCBI WGS metagenome assembly MDSW01 (sample SAMN05326641, study PRJNA326480) | marine metagenome | isolation source: seawater | place: Atlantic Ocean: North West | collected 2012
CCACGTTGATAGGCTGGATGTGGAAGTGCGGTAACGCATGTAGCTGACCAGTACTAATAGCTCAATTGGCTTGATTTATGCACTGAAAAAAATTTTAAAATAAAATTTACAGATTCAAAATTGATAAATATAAAATTAAAATACTAATTTTTAGTATAAACAATAAATTTCTCTCTAACGTTTGCTAAAGTTCTATTGTTAAAAAGATTTAATGATCCACCATACTTTTCTAAAAAGTTTGAAAAAAAGATTTCTTCCTCTTTACAATCATTAATACAAGTTACAATTAGCATTTTCTTGTTTAAAATCTGATTTTGAGAAATCTTTCTATACTGAAAAGAATCGTCTTTCTCTTTTTTTTTAATCAAATTTGCATTTGTGAAGCTAGAATATATACCTCTTCTAATTTGAAAAGGTTTACAATCTTTATTTAAATAAGCTGACCATGAAGAGATTGTGGACTCCGGATACGCAGCTATATTGTTACAAGATATATTTTTATTATTTATAAATTCAGCAAGATTTTTTGAATTACTAAAATCTAATTTATATTCTTTTAAAATAAATACATATGATCCGAAAGCTGAAATAGCTAGGCATATTATGAATAACAGTCGCCCTAATAAATTAAAATTCACTTTTAAGTATTGCATGACTTTTTTATCATAGAGAAAAATTTTTAGAGATAATAATATTAAAATTAAGTTATTAAAAAATAAATATTCATATGAATATGTATTATTTATTGAAAAATAAATGAAACAACTAGAAAATAACAGAATTATAATATAAAAAATTTTAAAATCTTTTTTTATATATAAAAATGAACAAATCAAAAAAAACGAAATATAATTTAAAACTAAAATTAGATTATGAATTAATGGTGCTGCACTTTGCTTGCGGAAAACTAACGCTAATATTAATGAACAAAACATAAACAATATAGTAAAATACTTCACAAAGTTATAAATATTTTTAATACTTATTTTTTTATTCAAACCTTTTAAATAATAAGTTTTTATACAAATTGCAGAAAAAATAATAAATATTAAATAATAATGTTTAAAACTGTGATGTGTGGTAATTGAAAAAAAAAGAAAAAATAATATTATTGTCGTGATTAACAATTTTAATTCATTAAAATTTTTACTCAAATATAAATAAATAACTGTTAAAATCATTAAGGACAAAGAAATTATTACCAAAAAATTATTTATAAGAAAACTTTTTGGCATTACAGCCCAGATATTTTCATAAGACCATATTTCATGAAGAAAAATAGTGGAGTACATTATTTTATATAACAATGCCCCCAAATAATAAAAACTTGGTGGAAGACGTAATTCATTCCACTCTCTATCAACAAATGGTAATATGAAATAAAATGAGATTGTTGAAGTTATAATTAATAAAATAAGAAAAAAATCTCTTTTAAAAATATATTTTTTAAAATAGTCAAAATTTGATACAAAATAACAAAAGTTAAAAATAAGCCCAAAAATTCCAGTCATAGAAAGATTAATCATATTTAAAAAAACAAATTTAGATGGTTTATTCTCATAAAGAATTAAATAAAAAATAGACGGAACCAACATTATATAAACTCTAGAGACCAAAAGATAATTGCTAAGAATTGGATATGAGCTCAAAACTAAAAACGCCAAATATGGGGGTAATTCTTTTTTATTAAATAATATAATTGCTGTAATTAGAAAGAAAAAAAAATTAAAAAATTTTAAAGCAAATATTTTACTCTGAAAAATATAATATAGAATTTCTAATATAACTGTATAAAATGGAATTAATCCCTCATACCTAGAATATTTAACAGTTTCAAAAAAATTTAATTCAGTGGATATTTGTACAAATTTTCCTTCATCTCTCCAAATTTCATGGTTAAATAATCCAAACAAAGAAATCGATAATAATACGAAAAAAAGAAAAAAATTTTTTTTTTTTAAGAAAATAAGAGACATTAAAATTTTTATATAATTTTTATATTTTTAGTCAAAGAATTTAAAATAAATAATTGTTTTAATTGCTTTGAAAGAGTCAAATATATTTATTTTTTTACCTTCCCTTCTTGTCCTTGGTGAGTAGTTAATAGGAACCTCGATAATTTTATAATTTGATTTAACTAATTTTGCTGTTATTTCATGATCAGCTTCAAATCCTTTACTTCTGATTTTTAATTTTTGAAAAAATTTTCTTTCATATATTTTATAACCTGTGAGCAAATCAGTAATAACGTTTTTAAAAAAAATCATAAATATAAACATTAAAATAAAATTAAAGATGAAAGGCAGAAATTCCTGATTTTTATGTAATTGGAATTTAATTTTTTTTTGTTTGTTAATATATCTTGAACCGTATACGGCAACTTTGTCTACATTTAACTTGGCAAACATTTTAATATAATCGTTTGGATCATACTCCAAATCAGCATCTTGAATTAAAATGTAATATCCTTTTGCATTTTTAATTCCATTCTGAACAGCGGCCCCTTTACCACTATTCTTTTGACAAATTAATTTTACATTTTTAAATTTTTTTATAATATTTTTAGAATTATCTGTTGAACCATCATCAACCACAATTATTTCTAATTTTAATTTTCTTCTTTTTTTTACAATTTGAATTTTATTTAAAAGTTTCTTAATAAATTTTTCTTCATTAAAACATGGAATTATAATTGATATTAATCTCATTTTATTTTTTTTAAATCCCTTAAATAGTTTATTCCAATTATATCCTTTTTTTCTTTTGATAAAAAAGCTATTGATTTAATAGGTTTCAGATTTTTAAATATATTTATAAAATCATATTCAAGTTTAAAATTTAACAATTTTTTATTAGTTATATTTTTTTCTAATATTTTTGAAATTTTTTTCTTACTAAAAAGAAAAAAACCACAATCATTTATACCTTTTTTATTAATTTTATATGAGTTAGAATTATTCTTAATCTCGATTATGTTATTCTTTTTATTTAAAATGACATTGGTGTAACAATCGTTTGATTTATTAATTGGTACAAACATATCAAATTTTTTGTTTAAAGTTTTATTTAATGAATACTTTATAGTTTTTCTTGTAAGACCTATTTGATCTGCCCAAATTACACCTACTATTTTACTATCTACATATTTTAATGCATCTCTTACAGCGATTGCCGTTCCTTTTTTTCTCGATTGTTTAATAAATATAATTTTTTTATTAAATTTATTTTTAGAAAAGTAAAGTTTTCCTTTGTTGTAATTACCTTTATTTAAAACAATTATTATTTTTTTTTGCAAATTCTGCTATATTGTTAATAGTTTTATCTATTATTGTGACGTTTTTTTTTAATTTATAAAAAACTTTATCAACTTTACCAAATCTTTTCGAGCTTCCAGCTGCAGGAATCACAAAAGTTATTTTTTCTTTCATTATTAAACCTATATATAATTGCTTTTTTTAATTAATATAATAGATTAACTCTAAGATTTAAAAAACATGTTAAATATTTCAAAAGTTCCAAAATATCTAAATTTAGCTAAAAACCTACTCTTAAAAAAAAATATACCCATAAGTCTAATTATTTTTTTAACTAATAGATGTAATGCAAGATGCTCTTTTTGTTTTATTGATTTTGATGATGGCTTTACTCAAAATAAAAAAAATGAATTGTCTATTGAGGAATACAAAAAATTAGCAAAAAGCCTTGGTAAAGATTTACATCATCTTAATTTTACCGGCGGTGAACCTTTTTTAAGATCTGATTTTGGAGATATAGTTAAAAGTTTTTACCAATATTGCAAAATATCATCTATTCAAATAAGCTCAAATGGAAGCTACCCAAAAAGAATTTCAAAATTTATTCAGGATATTTGTAAACCACATAAAAATATTAATTTTGTATTCCAATTTTCAATAGACTCCTTTCCAGATAAACATAATAAAATAAGAAAAATTCCTGGTTTATTTGATCGCACTATAGAGTCTTTCGAGATTGTAAAAAATTCATTTAAAAACTGTATCGCCGCATGTAATTTAGTTGTGTCAGAGTCAAACTATTTTGAAATAATTGAAATTTATGAGTATTTAACAACAAAAATGAAAATTGAAACAATAAATCCAATTATTGTAAGAGATGAGGGAGTTTATAAGACAGATCCAGATTTAAAACAAAAAATTTTAGATGCTTATAAGAAATTAACTCAAAAAATTGTAGAGGATATTAAATCCAAAAAAATCAGAGGTTTTAAGAATTTTTCTTTAGAGGGTGCCTTTTTAAACGGCAAAAATGAGCTTGCGTATGATCTAATATCATCTAGTTATATAAGACCAAATTTTACAACTTATTGTGTTGCAGGTAAAATTTTCGGAGTTATAGGATCAGATGGATCTGTTTACCCATGTGAAATACTAAATAAAAAATTAGGCAATTTAAGAGATGTAGATTTTGATTTAAAAAAAATATGGAAAAATAAACAAAGTACAGATACTAGAAAATGGATTAAAGATACCAAGTGTACATGCCATTGGGAATGCATTTATAGTTATAATATAATCTCAAATAAAAAACAAATTTCTAACACTATTAAAAAATCGATAAAATATTTATAACTTGATAGAAGTAAATATCATAATTCCAGTTAGAAAAATTAGTACAATTCTTATAAACACTATTAAAAATTTAGAAAAACAAACTTTCAAAAATTTCATTGTAACTATTCTAGTAGATAGAAAACATTATATAAATAATTTTAAATTAAAAAAAGTTAAGGTTATAGATTTATTTGGAAGTAAAAATATGAGCTTTAAAAGAAATTATGCTGCAAAAAAAACAAAAACTAAATATTTGGTTTTTTTAGATAGCGATGCATACCCAGAAAATAAAAACTGGCTTAAAAACGGTATTAAATTTTTAAAAAAATATGAAAAACAAAATGTATTAATTAGTGGTGGACCAGATTTAAGCCCAAAAAATGAGAGCCTGGAATGTAAAATAAGTGGAATTTTAGATAAATCATATTTTATTAGTGGTTTTAGAAATTATAGAAAAAATAAGGAGAAAAGCAAATTTGTAAAGCAATTAGCCTCATGCAATATGTTTATATCAAGATTAAACTATATTTCTCTGGGAGGAATGAAAGAATCTCTTTATACTGGAGAGGATGCTGATTTATGTAACAGAGTTATTATTAATAAAAAAAAAATCTTTTATCACCCCTCTATAAGTGTAATACATCTAAATAGACCTTTTAAAGCATATTTAATTCAAAGAATTGATAGAGCGCATGAGTCTGCTAGAGCCACAAAGGATTTTTTATCTAGGGTAATTTTTAATAATAAAAAAGGCTCCTACAACTCTAAAAGCTTTAGATATGAGTTTTTAATAAATCCAATGTTATCAATATATTTGATTGCTTATATGATAAATTATAATTTTTCATTCATAAGCATATTTATTACATCTTTTCCTCTATTTTTATTTTTAATTTTGACATTTTTAGAAAGCACAAGGTTAACAAAAAATATTAAATACTTTTTAAATATATTTATAAAACTTAATATAACTATAATTGTTCAAAGTTTTGCAAACTTATATTTTTTATTTTTTAAGGACAATTTTTTGAAAAAAAAATATACAAACCAAAATGATAAATAGAAAATCAAATAATTAATTATTTTGAAAATGAAACTTAAATGTGTATTTTTGGATCGTGATGGTGTCATTAACGAAGATAGAGGATATATTTCCAAAATCTCACAGTTTAAAATGTATCCTGGAGTTGGAAAAGCAATTAAATTTCTTAATGATAAAAAATATCTGGTTATTATTATTACCAATCAGTCTGGGATAGGGAGAGGTTTAATTTCAATTAAAGAACTAAATAATATTCATAAATATTTAAAAAAAAAAATTAAATTAAATAAAGCTCATATAAATGATATATATTATTGTCCTTTTCATCCAATTTTTGGAATAGGTAAGTATAAAAAAAAAAAGTCATTATAGAAAACCAGGAGACGGGATGATCAAAAAAGCTATTAAAGAATGGAATATTGATCCTACGCAAAGTTTTATGATTGGGGATAAAGTAACGGACAAAATAGCATCAAATAAAGCAAAGATAAAGTTTTTTTATAAAAAAGAAAAAAATTTAAATTTTCAAATAAAAAGAATAATTAAAAAAAAATTAAGATTTATTAAAAATTAAAAAAAACAAACATTTTATACCCTCGATCAATGTTATTTTTTTTCCATCATTAGATTTTCTGGGTTTAAAAAAAACTGGAACTTCAAAAAAGAAACATTTTTTTTTTTAGTTTTGTGAGTATTTCAAACTCTAAATCAAATCCTTTCTTATTTAATGAAAGACTTTTTAGTATCTTAGAATCAAAAGCTTTAACTGATGTAAATGGGTCAGATATACTAATTTCGTGAAGTGCCTGTAAAATCAAGCTTATTAGTTTTCCTCCATACTTACTTACTAAAAAACCAATTTTATCGTTTTTGTACATTCTCTTCAAATCGTAGTTAAGTGTAGTATTTTTAATTCTTCTACTTCCATATACCGCTTTAGATTCATCAATTAAAATTGGTGTAACAACTTTTTCTAAATCATCAATTTTATACTCGTCATCAGAAGGAAAAAAGGCAATAATATCTCCCTTACTTTTTTCAATACCATATTTAATTACCTGACCTTTTCCAGCATTGTTGAGCTGGTAAAACTTAAATTCTTTAAACTTTTTAATTATTTTTATACTTCCATCGGTTGAACCACCATCTACAACAATAACATCTAAAACTAAGTCAAATTTATTAATCTTAAATTTTTTTATCTTACTTAAAACTTTACCAATTGTTCTCCTTTCATTTAAACAAGGTATGATTATTGATAACACAGATTTTGGTAATAATTTAAGCATATGCCTATTTCCAGAATTTAAAAATATTTTTTCTGCTAAACGATTTGGGTAATGTATGCCTTCGCTCTTTTCCCAATCAAGGAGGGTGAAGTTTTTTTTCTTTTCATAAACTAAATAATTATCTTTTTTTAATAAATTAATATCGTCTTCATCAAATTTATTTATAAGAAAATGGTCGACAAGTTTATTATTTTTTTTTATTGGGGAGTTTCTATAAAAAAAAAAATAAAATTTCTTAATAATATCTTCAACTTTTTCGTTAACTATATCATTATCCAGAAAAATATTAGTTATTAGAAACTTTTTCGCTTTTGATTTATTAATAATTTCTTTCAATCCTAAAGTTAAATAACTTGGAAACAAAGAGGAATATTGGGTACCAGGACCATAAATAATAATATCTGATTTTAATAACTTTTCTTTTACATCGGGATTTACTCGAGGTAATTTGCTCATCTTATTTAGAAAACTAATTTTTTTTTTTTTATTAGCATTAGTTAAATATTTTAATGATATTTTTCTTGGCAATAAGAAAATATTTTCGATTGGAAACTTATGTTTATTGCCTACTAATTCTTCCTCGCTATCAATAATTTTTCCATCTGTTAAAATTGCGTACAAAAATAAATTTTCACCATTAGTAACGTTAAATACATGATTTTTTTTAATATTAAGTAAACTATGAGTATCTATTAAAGATTTATTAAATGAATTTTTATTATTAAGAAAAGAAGCGAATATGATTATGTTTCCAAGGGAAATATCTCTTATATCTAAAAATTTTCTTTTTTTGTAGTATATTAAAAATAAACTAAATAACTTTTTAAGCTTAATTAATTTATCATAAGATAAATTATACAAATCTAATTTTTTTACAAAAAAATTATTTTTTTCAAGCATTAAAAACGAAGAAAAATCTTTAACCGAATTTTTTTTTGGGAATCGAAAATTCATAATATTAAACAATATTTTACCATTTTCATCATCTGTGTTTATGAGATTAATTAAGTTTTTTCTAAAATCTGAAGGACCTAAAATTTCTTTACCAAAATTTCTTAGTTGCTTTGTTGATTTACCGTCGTCATAACCATTAACAATTATATTTAAATTTATTTCAGGAATTTTTTTGAGTATTTGAATAAAATCTTTATTTCCACTACCACCTGAGAATAAACAGATATTCAAATTTTTTTTACCCATTTTTAATAATTTTAATCTTAAATAATCGATTGTAAATTCTTTAATTTAAGTCTTAAGGATTTATTTACACTTCCTTTTGAAAATTTAAAAGTACGTATTTAAATAATTTAAAAATTAATTTGTAAAAGGTATGAAAAATTAAAATAATCCTTTGAACTTCATTATTTGAGGTTAGTATTAAATAAACGATATTTATAGATATTTTTTATTAAAAGCCCAATATATTGGGGATTAATTAAAAAAAACTATTTTTTCTTTACTGTTCAAAGATTGAACGTTATAACTGTTCAAAATTTGAACATTATGAGTGACAACTTAGATCAATTTAACGTACTTAGAAAAATCAAATCAAAACCAAAAACTAACACCTCACAAAGAAAATTAGCTTCTGAGTTAGGTTTTAGTTTAGGTAAACTTAATTATTGTTTAAAATCTTTGAATGAAAAAGGATTAATAAAAATAAAAAATTTTCAAAAAAATCCAAATAAACTTAAATATGCTTATATTTTAACGCCAAAGGGCATTACAGCTAAAACAAAATTAACTTTAAATTTTATGAAAAGAAAAATGAAAGAATATGATGAACTTAAAGCAGAGATTGAAGAGGAAAACTAATGTGGGCTATAATAAAAGTTGATAATAAAAGCTTAAATCTTCTTAAAAACGATTTTTTTTCTAAACTTGGAAAAGAGGTAAGGTTTTATATACCAAAGATTCAACTCAAAAAATTTTTTAAAAATAAAATTCAATTAAAGGAAAAATATTTATTAGGCGATTATCTTTTATGTCATCATAAAGATTTCGAAAAAAAATCTGTTTTAACATCTCTCAAATATTGCAAAGGATTAAAATATTTTTTAACAGATTTATTAAGCTCACAAAAAGAAATTATTAAATTTATTGACAAATGTAGATCATGTGAGGATGAAAATGGTTTTATCAAATCAAGTTTTTTTGATTTTAAGAACAAAAAAAATTTTGAATTTATATCTGGACCTTTTTCAAAAATAATTTTTAGTAAATTAGAAGAAAACAAAACATCCATCGAAGCTTTAATGGGTGGTTATAGAGTTACAGTGTCTAAAAAAGAAAACTTATTTAGACCTGTATAAAAAAAATAGTTAAATTAAATATGAATATGTAAAAATTCGCTTTTTGCATAGTGCGGAGCATTGCTTAAATCTTAATATGATCAAATATATAATTACCGGAGGAGCAGGATTTATTGGGAGTCACCTGGTTGAGGCACTTGTAAAAAAAAATAAGAAAGTTATTGTTTTAGATAATTTATCAACAGGAAGACTCAATAATTTAAACAAATTTAAAAAAAATATAAAATTTATAAAGTGTGATATTTCAAAAAATGGACTTTGGAATAAAGAATTTAGTGGCAAGTGCTATGTATTTCATCTTGCTGCTTTGGCAGATATCGTTCCAAGTATTCAAAATCCAGAAAAATATTTTGATGCCAATGTCAAAGGAACAATGAATATTCTTCAAGCATCAAAAAAGGCAAAAGTTTTAAAATTTATTTATACAGCATCTTCGTCCTGCTATGGTTTAACTAAAAAATTTCCAACTAAGGAGAGTGAGAAAACTGACCCTGTTTATCCATATGCATTAACAAAAAAGCTAGGTGAAGATTTAGTAATTCATTGGTCAAAAGTTTATAAAATACCTTTTATTTCACTAAGATTATTTAATGTTTATGGTACACGATCGAGGACGTCAGGAACCTACGGGGCAATGTTTGGAGTTTTTTTAGCCCAAAAAATTTTTAAAAAACCATTTACGATAGTTGGAACCGGTAAGCAAACAAGAGATTTTACTTATGTAAGTGATGTTATAAATGCTATTATAAAATCAAGCAATTCTAATTTTACAAATGAAATTTTTAACGTAGGAAGTGGCAAAACAATTAGTGTAAACAAAATTGTAAAATTACTTGGGGGTAACAAAGTTTATATAAAAAAAAGACCAGGAGAGCCAGATTGTACATTTGCAGATATAAAAAAAATAAAAAAAAAACTTAATTGGAGACCTAAAATAAGTATAGAAAACGGTATAGAAAATTTAGTAAAAGAAATAAAATATTGGCAAAAAGCCCCTGTTTGGACCCCAAAAAAAATAAAAAATGCAACTAAACTATGGTTTAAATATTTAGGAAATGAAAAATAAAATATATCAAACTAAACAACTCGTTAAGGTTTTAAAAAATAAAAGACTAAAATCTAAAAAAATTATTTATTGTCATGGAGTCTTTGATTTGTTGCATGTTGGTCACATTAAACATTTAAGAGAAGCAAAAAAACTTGGAGATATTTTAGTTGTTACAATAACTGCAGATAAATATGTGAACAAAGGCCCTGGAAGGCCCGTATTTAATCAGGCTCTTAGATGTGAAGCGCTAGCAGCAATAGAGTCGGTTGATTATGTTGCTATTAATGAGGCACCTACAGCCGTGAATACAATTAAAATGATAAAACCAGATATTTATTGTAAGGGCAAAGACTACAAAAATTTTAATGACGATATTACTGGAGAAATTAAAAATGAGATAAATTCACTTAAAAGTGTTGGTGGCAAAATTGTTTTTACCGAAGAAATTACATTCAGCTCTAGCAGGTTAATAAATAGATCTACCAACTTTTATTCTGTTAATCAAAAAAAATCTTTAGAATTAATCAGAAAAAAAAAATAATTTTTTAAAAATCAAAAAATTTATAGATGAATTTAAAAAAATAAAAATTTTAACTATTGGAGAAACAATAATCGATAAATATAATTTTTGTGAAGCAATAGGAAAATCTGGCAAAGAACCAATTTTAGTATTAAAGGAGTCCAACGAGGAAACGTTTTTTGGAGGAGTATTAAGTATAGCTAAAAATTTAAGTAATTTTTCAGATAATGTATCTCTTTTATCTATGTTAGGTGAAAAGAAAGTTTACTTGCCTGAAATCAAAAAATATTTATCCAAGAATGTTAATTCTAATTTTATATTTAAAAAAAATTCTCCTACAATAGTAAAAAAAAGATATGTAGACCATTCAAGCGGAAGTAAACTTTTTGGAATTTATAATTTTAATGATGAAGTTTTAAACAAAATTGATGAAACAAATTTTCAGAATAAATTAATAAATCTTATAAAAAAAAACGATTTAATTATTGTTTCTGATTATGGACATGGGTTAATCTCTGAAAAATGCGCTAAACTCATTTGTAAATATTCTAAATTTTTAGCACTTAACGCACAAGTTAATGCAGCAAACATAGGATATCATACAATAAGAAATTATAATAATTTTAATACATTAATAATCAACGAGAAAGAGATTAGACATGAGATGAGAAATAAAGTTACAAAACTTAAAATCTTAATGAAGAAACTTTCAAAGGAAAAAAAAATTAACAATCTAATAGTTACAAGAGGTGGCAAGGGCTCAATATTATTTAATAAAAAAAATAATAAGTTTTTTGTCTCAGAGGCCTACGCAAAAAATATAGTTGATAAGATAGGAGCGGGAGATACAATGTTATCAATGATAGCTATGTGTTTAAAATCAAAGTTAGACCATGATGTTTCGTTATTGATAAGTTCATTAGCTGCAGCACAATCTGTTGAAAATTTTGGAAATAAGGCTTCCATAAAAAAAATAGATATACTAAAAACTCTAGAAAATATTCTCAAATAAAAATGTTTTTAGAAAAAAAATTAGACAGTTACTGGAAGTTGTTAGAAAGCAAATATAATGCTCCAAAATATGTTGGAAAAGTAAAAGATTTAAAATTTTCACAATTAAAAAAAGCAGTTGATAGTAAAAATGAGAAATTTTTGAAAAACTTAATTAAAAAAATGTACGTAAATAGGCAGGCTTTTATATTAAAAAATTGTGCAAAAAAAAATTTAAAAAAAATTATGATAGATTTAGCTCATCACTATAAAAAAAATAGAAAACCTAAATTTTATAAAATGTATGATGGAGTTCCAAATTTTCATAGAGCAATTGATAAAAAAATTACAAAAAAATACAGTCTTTATGCAATTAAACACTCATTCTATTTTTATAATTGGAATATAAAAACAAAATTAGAGAAAGCTCTTAAAGACGGTGCATATTGGCATTGGAGATATATAAAATTTTTAGCTGGCAATAAAAAAAAAAAATATGAATTTAACATTCCAAGCGATGGACAAATAGATCGGCTTCAGATTGTAAGATACCCATCAGGAGGAGGCCAGCTACGAGATCATGTAGACTCTAGAAAAAATCAACGAGTAGTTTCAGGAATAGTGATGAGTAAAAAGGGAGTGGATTACAAAGAGGGAGGATTTTATTTTAATAAATCTAAAACAAAAAAAATAAATTTAGAAAATAGAATAGACGAAGGAGATGCGGTAATATTTTATGGATCTCTTGTTCATGGTGTTGAAACCATAGATCCAGGTAAAAAACTTTCTTGGAAAAACGATAATGGTAGATGGTTTTTAGGTATGTTTGTTAATGATAGTGATCATGTAAAGAATAGAATTACATCAGAAGATTTGACTGGAAGTATAAAAAGAAAATTTAATAAACATTAAAATGTCAATCTTAATAACAGGAGCTAATGGAGAAATTGGTTTTGATTTAGTATCTAAGTTATCAAAAAAAAATAAAGTATATGCACTTTATAGAAGTAAAAAAAATAAAAGTAGAAGAATTAAAAATAAAAATATTAAATGGATAAAGTGCGATTTAAAAAAAAAAATAAAATTTAATTCTGAAAATGCAATTAAATATATAATTCATTGTGCAGTTGATCAAAAATATAGGGGTAAAAATAAAAATTATTATATCAATAATAATAAATCTATAATTAACAACATCATTAATTTTGCAAATAAACGAAGTATTAATTTGATAATAAATCTTTCAACTATTGATGTATATGGTAAAATAAAATCAAATATTGTTCACGAAAACTTTAAACCTCTTAAACAAAATTCATATGCATATTTCAAATATTTTGCTGAAAATGAATTGTATAAGCAAAAGACAAATTTTATTAACCTAAGGCTTCCAGGCACTTTATGTAATTACTCAAATAAGAAACCATTAAGACCCTGGTTGTTTAAAACTATCTTTGACATATACAATAAAAATAAAATTGTTGTAAAAAACATTAAATGTAAATTTAATAATGTAATAAGCTCTAAGGACATTGTTGATTTTTTTAATTATATAAAAAATAAAAAAATGGTCATTAGAGATACTTTTAATTTTTCAGCTTCTAAGCCAATTAAATTATATTTGATGTTAAAGTTAATAAAAAAAAGATTAAACTCGAACAGTAGGATAATCGAATTAAAAAAGAAAAATTCTAATTCGTTTTTAATTTCTAACAAAAAGTTAAAAATAAAACTGAATTATAAAACGCCTTCTACAGAAATAATAATAAAAAACTTTTTAGATAATTTTAATGATCAAATCAGTCAAGGCAATTATAAAGTTTAAAGGGAAGTATTTACTTCAGCTTAGAGATAATAAAAGGAATATTTTTTTTCCAAACTTTTGGGGATTATTTGGCGGTCAAATTGATAAGAATGAAACTTTTTTAAGTGCAATTTTAAGAGAAATTAAAGAAGAAACTAACTTGGATGTTAAAAAGATCAATAAAATTGTCTCTGTTAAATATAATATTAAAGGCGTTAAGCATAAAAGAGATTTAACTTATTTTGATTGTAGAATATACAACATAAAGAAAATAAGTCTCACTGAAGGTCAAATGTTTAAATTTTTTTCATTCAATCAAATAAAAAAACTTAAAATAATTCCAATGGATTATTTTGCTGTTCATTCACATTTCTATAAAAATAGAAACTGTAATTCTTATTATAGATAGTATATAATAATTAAAATGATAAAATTAAATAAATCAAAATTGAGCCCAGAGGAACTTCAAAGAAAATATCATCAAAATTTGGTATTCAATTATGCAGAATATCCAACATGTGATCATTGGGATTATGATTTTAAGGGTGAAGAATATAAAAAGTCTTTAGTAGAATGGCTTAAAAAAAACCCAAATGAGAATATATTTTTTTATGTACATATACCTTTTTGTGAACAACTTTGCTGGTTTTGTACATGTAGTAAATTTATAACTAAAAGTTATGAACCTGTAAAAGCATATCTTCCTTATTTATACAAAGAGATAGATATGTTATTTGATCTTCTTAATTCAAATAATTTAAAACTTAATGTAGGCACTGTTTTCTTTGGCGGAGGTTCGCCGACGATATTAAATAGAGAAGATCTTAAAACTTTGGTAGTTAAACTTAGAGGTTGTTTTGATTGGTCCAATGTTAAAGACTTTACAGTGGAAATTGATCCGAGAAGAGTTGACGCAGAGAGACTCATGTATAATCACAATGTTTGTGGTGCTAATAGATTGTCATTTGGTATGCAAGATTTTGATGAAAACGTTCAAAGAAGAGTAAATAGAATACAGCCATTTGAAATGTTTGAAAAAATTTTAACAGAAGAAGTAAGAAATGCTTATGAGACAATAGCATTTGATTTATTAGTTGGCCAACCTGGTCAAACTGCAAAAACGATGGAAAAAACTTGTGATCAAATTATTAAGTTAAAACCGACTAAAGTTCAAACATCATTGCTGGCTTACAAACCATGGATAGCAAAAGCACAAATCAGAATGGTGGAGGAAGGACCATTGCCAGACTTTATGGAGAGAAAAGAATTATTGGATATTATTAATGAAAAACTTGATAAAGCTGGATATATTCGTATTGCTTTTGAGAGTTATGCTTTGCCGTCAGACCCAATGGTTGAAGCGAAGAAAAAAGGTTTAGTTCATTATGGTGCTTCTGGGACACAGAGGGGTGGTAGAGTAAATTTTATTGGTGTAGGAAGTTCTACAAAAGGTAATCTCGGGGATGAATATTATTCACAAAATACATATAGTTTAGATGCATATAAAAAATGTATTGATAAAGGAATTTTTCCAATACACAGAGGCATGAAGCTTTCTAATGATGATAAAATTAGACAACATGCAACTCAACAATTAAGAACATATTGGAAAATAGATTATAAAGATTTTAAAAAAAGATTTGGAATTGACTGTAAAAAATATTTTAGCAATGAAATTCAAAGTCTAAAAGAAATGGAGGAAGACGGTCTTGTTGAAATAACAGATGATTCAATCAATGTAACAAAAATTGGATACGATTTTGCTCAATTTATAACTAATTATTTTGACGTTTATGATCCACCTCACAAAACGTACAATCAGCGTTTAGAGACAATAAAAAAAGCAAAAGATAACCAAAAAAAATCATTAGAGTATTTTGCAAATCTTTAAAAAAAATTAATCATAAAATTAAATTACTTAACTTTTATTTTATTATAATGATTCAAAAATCATTTTTTAACGAACAAAAAAAAATTAATTTAAAATATTTTAAAGATACAAATTTAATATGTTTTCGAATTGACAATAAAGTTTTGTCAGAAATTAATAAATGTATTGTCGATTTATTTAATTATAATCAAAGTAAAAAATTTAAAAGTATAAATGAAGTCCAAAAATTCTTAAATAAAACTAAATTCTATACTTTAAAAAGAAATTTGAATTTGATGACTAAGCTAGAAAAAATAATTTATAATTATTTTAAAAAAAAAAAATTTTTTAATAAAAAAGTTAAAGGTATTCAATTTCCGATAGATTTAAGAATCGCACACCCTAAAAAACCCAAAAAATTGAAAAAAAAATATATGACCAGCTCTATTCATTGCGATACCTGGACTGAAGAACCATTAGATATTGTAAACGTAATTATTTATTTGGTGGTAAAAAAAAATACTCCAAAGATAAGCATTCTAAAAACTAATAATACTGAAATTAATAAATATATGAATTATGCTAAAACTTATAAAAATAAATTTTTTTTATACTCAAAAAAATATTTTTCAATTTTAAAAGATCTTGAAAATAAAAGTTCTTACAATATAAATCATAGGAATGGAGAAGCTATAATCTTTAATTCTTTTCTTCCGCACAAAACAATTAGAGAGGGCAATGAGGTTAGATTAAGTCTTGAATTTAGGCTTAAAACAGAAAACCCTTATAAAAACACCGAAAGTTGGAAAAAAACTAATAATTATGGAAGATATATGTTTTTACCCAATGGAGTTGATGAAGATTTTTTTCAAAGAATGAAATCAGAACTTAAAAAAATTAAAAAACTTAAAAATTTTAAAAAATTTGACAAATTAAGAAAAAAAGAAATTACCGATAATTTAATTTTTAAACATTGTTTATAAGTTAACCATAAATTATTTGACAAATGAAATACAGAAAATTCTCTGACTTAGGATGGAATGTCTCTGAAATAGGTTTAGGTTGCTGGGGAATAGGTGGAAATTGGGATGACGTTAGAGATGATGAAGCACAAAAAGTTTTATTTAAAGCTGTAGACAATGGAATTAATTTTTTTGATACATCTGATGTTTATGGTGATGGAAGAAGTGAAAAATTTTTAGGTAAATTAATTAAATCTACATCAGAAAAAATTTATGTTGCTACAAAAGTCGGACAAAGATTACGTCCATACATACCCGAGGGATATAATTTTAAAACCTTAAGTAAGTTTGTAGACAGATCATTAAAAAATTTAGGAGTAAATTGTATTGATTTATTACAGTTGCATTGTCCACCCAAAGAAATTTGTTCCAAAAAGGAACTTTACGAAATGATGGATGAGTTTGTAAAAATTGGCAAAATATCTAACTATGGAGTTAGTGTTTTTAATTTGTCCGAGGCAATGAGTGCTATAAAATTTCCAAATGTCAAAAGTATTCAAATAGTATTTAATATATTTAGGCAAAAACCTAGTGAAAAATTTTTTTATGAAGCAAAAAAAAGAAATGTTGCAATAATAGTAAGAGGTTCACTAGCAAGTGGTTTATTAACAGGAACAATAGACAAAAATTCAAAATTTAATACAAACGACCACAGAAATTATAATTTTAAAGGAAAATCATTTGATATAGGAGATACATTTTCTGGCGTTGATTTTGATAAAGGTTTAGAGGCAGTTGAAAATTTAAAAAAAATATTACCAAAAAAGTTTAACTTAACCGATTTAGCTCTAAAGTGGATTTTGATGCATGATGAGATAAGCGTAGTTATACCTGGAGCCACCAACCAACTTCAAGTAGATATCAATTCAAAAGCATCAGAATTGGAAGAAATATCGTCAATCTTACCAGAGATAAATTCCATTTATGAGAAATTAATTAAACCAGACGTTCACCATCGCTGGTAATAAATTATCATATTAATTAGGAACATGAAAAAATTTAAATATAATTTTAACAATAAATTTGTCATTATAACTGGTTCGAGCTCTGGAATCGGTTATGAGATTGCGAAAAAATATCTTATAAATGGCGCAAATATTTTAATTTGTTCAAGCAGATTAGATAAAATAAAAAAAGCATATAAAAGATTAAAAAATTTAAAAAAAAAAAATCAATATTTATTTTATATAAAAGTAGATTTATCATCATCAAAAGAAATTAAAAAACTTGTCAAATTTGCATTTAAAAAATTTAAAAGAATAGATATATTAATTAATAATGCAGGAATTTATGGGCCAAAAGGATCAATTGATAAAGTTGATTGGGGAAAATGGGTAAAAACTATTCAAATTAATTTATTTGGTTCAATATTACTTTGTAGAGAATTATTACCTCATTTTAAAAAAAAAAATTCTGGGAAAATAATACAAATGTCAGGTGGTGGAGCTGCAGCACCTCTACCTTTTATAACAGGTTACGCTGTTTCAAAAGTTGGCATTGTCAGATTTATTGAAAGTTTATCTCATGAGCTTAATGATTATAAGATTGATGTAAACTCTGTTGCGCCAGGCTCAATAAATACAGACATGTTAAATGAAATATTAAAGGCCGGTCCCAAAAAAGTTGGAAAAAAAGGTTATGAAAAGGCATTGCTTCAAAAAAAAAGAGGAGGTACCTCTTTAGAGAGCGCATGCGAATTAACTTTATTTTTAGGATCAAATTATAGTGATGGAATTTCAGGCAAGCTTATTAGCTCTGTATGGGATGATTGGAAAAATTGGCCACAAAAAAAAAATGTATTAAAAAAAAATGATCTTTTTACAATTAGAAGAGTAACATCAAAAGATAGAGGAGTAAATTGGGGCCTTTTAAAAACAAAAAGTATTTATGATCGTTCATTGGTTCCAACAAAAAAATTAAAGAAATAATATGGATACGATTCAAGCAATTAAATTAATAAGACAAAACGAACAGAATTTTAAAAGTTTACCTGATGACTTAAAAAATTATAAAGAAATTGCTCTATTAGCAGTTTCTTTAAATGGATATTTACTTGAATATGTAAACGAAAAGCTAAAAAGAGATTATGATGTTGTAATTTCTGCATTAAGACAAAACGGCTTCTCTATAGAATTTGTTGATGAGAGTCTAAAAAAAAATATAGAAATTGTTTATGAGGCACTTAATGAAAATGGGTATGCCTTACAGTATGTTAATAAAAACTTTAAGAAAGATAAAAAAGTTGTAATGTTTGCAATTAAAAAATATTGTTTTTCTCTAAAGTTTGCAAATGAGAAATTAAGAGATGATAAAGAGGTCGTTTTAGAAGCAATCAAACAATATGGATATTGTTTAAAATATGCGAGCTCAAAATTAAAAAAAGATAAAAAAGTTGTATTGGAGGCTTTAAAAAAAAACGTATTTTCTTTAATGTATGCTGATGAAAGTTTAAGAAATGACAAAAAATTTATAATAAATGCCCTAAAACATTGTAATTGGGGAACATTTTTTGAATTTGTTGGTGATGAATTAAAAAAAGACAAAGAAGTAGTTCTTCAAGCGGTAAAGCAATGGGGAATGGCCTTACAATTTGCAAATAAAAATTTAAAAAGAGATAAAAAAATTGTTATTACAGCAGTCAAACAATATTGTAATTCACTAGAACATGCAGATAATGAGTTAAAAAAAGATCCCGAGATAGTCATTGAAGCAATTAAACAAAATGGATACGCTTTTCAGTATGCTGACGAAAGTCTAAAAAAGGACAGAAATTTTATAATCAAGGCAGTAAAAATTAGTGGAAACGTTCTTTCATATGTTGATAAAAAATTTAAAAAAGATAAAGAAATTGTTTTAAAGGCAGTAAAAGAAAATGGTAATTCTATAATACATGCCGATTCTGATTTAAAAAAAGATAAAGAAATTGCTATGCAAGCTATTAAACGAAACTGTTTTTCAATACAGTATTTAGATAAAGACTTAAAAAGTGATAAAGATATCATATTTGCTGCTACAAAACAAAATAGTTATTGTGTAAAATTATGAAACCAAACTCAGAAAATAAACTTAAAGATATAGAAAATGAACTAAATAAAGGGCTGGGTTATGCAATTTGTTCAGTTGAAAAACTTTCTATATTAAAAAATTTGAGAGATTCATTTGTAAAAAGCACAATTCTTAAAAATAATAATGAAAAAGATATTTTGAAGGTAAGGCAGGAAATTGCAAAAATGTCAAAAGGAGAAATCAATAAATGCATGATAAACTTTCTTACTTTTAACAAAAAGCTTTCAGAAATGATGATTAACTCGTTTTCTAATTTAATTACAGAATTATGTGGAAAAAAACTTTTTATTCAAAGACGGGCACATATTACAATTAATGCACCTGGAGAAGATCAGGCAAAACAGGTTGCTCATTATGAGATGATTTCAGGCATTTCACCTTTTACATATGTTCTATGGGCACCACTACACGATATAGATGATGATGGAGGCGCATATCATATTGATCTAAATACTTCTTTAAAAATCATGAAAGACGAAGAAAATGATGGTTTAGTTAGTGGGCCAAAGGTTTTAAACTTCATGGGAAATAAAAAACCACCTAGAATTAAATTTGGGCAGGCGATCATATTTAATCCTTTTGTTATACATGGAAATATACCTTTTAAATCAAGTCTGGCCAGGATAGCCTGCAATGTTAGATTTCAAAGTTTCAAAAAACCTTTATTACAAAAAAATACGGATTATTTAAAATATTATAAACTTCCTTAATTAACATAATGACAATAGCTATTATAAATACAGATATGGATATTGGACCATTTAAAATACCGGGTAATGGTCAAAATATGATTTTAAACAACTACGCCGAAAGAAATAAAATTACAGTAGAGGAAATTATCCCTGAACCTTTTAAGTCAAATGCATTAGCAACAACAATATGGACACATAAAAAAAAAAAATTATCTAAAGTGATTTTATGTTCAATTCATCAATTACCACAAGAGAGAAAAAGGTTAAAAGATCTTCTTAATTGTATGTCTGGTGTTGAATTTCATTTTGCTTTAGAAAATATTTCAGGATCTGGAAAAAAATTTTTAAAGAGTTGTGCAATGGAGGCAAAAATTTTCAAAAATGCAGAAATTATAGATAGTTCAAAAACTTCATGGTCACAACTTTATAAATTAAAAATCAAATATGAAAAAACACCGTAAACTAAATATTTTTTTCAATTATTTAATATACTTGTAAAAATTTTCAAAAGGAGCTAACAATTTAAAATTATGTCTAATAATTTTTCTGAATCAGGATATTTGATTTTAAAAAATGCGATTAAAAAACAATTGGTCCAAAAAATTCAAAATGAGATTTATAATTGCATAAGAATTTCTGGAAAAAATAAAAAATTAAAATATTTTAAATTTTGCAAAAAAGTTTCTAATTTAAAATCTAAAGAATTTGATTTTACCAAGCCAATATTTGAATTACTTCACTACAAAAAGTTTTTAGAAAATATTTTTTTAGAAAGAAAAGTTTATAAGGCCCTTACTGATCTCTTAGGAAAAGATCTGGCATATTGCACTGATCCAGGGGCGAATCTTAATTTGCCTAAAAAATCAGATCCAAAAAAAAACTATTTTTTCAAGGATTGGCATCAAGAAATTTGGTCAGGAGCAAGCCCTTCAACAGTTCAGATTTGGACACCTTTGATTCAAGAAAATGCAAAGTCAGGTCAAATTGAGCTTATAGAAGAGTCACATAAATGGGGACACGTACCACACAAAAATAAAAAGCCAATATTTATTCCAAAAAATATAAAGATTAAAAGATTAAATTTAAATTGTGGAGATGTAATAATATTTTCTACTCTTTTGATGCATAGGTCAATTGCAACAAAATCCCCAAGATTAGCACTACCTTGTCTTGTAAAAAATTTTAAAAACAAAGATTATTCTTTTGAAAGCAATAGAAGCTTTCATAATTTTTCTTATTCAGAAATGACCAAAATTGAACGTATATTAGGCAATCATTATTTGAGTCCATTTAGACTTAAAAATTTTAATGAGTAAAATAAGATAATTTTTAAATAATAAATAAAATGAAAATATTAATTACTGGTGGCGCAGGATATGTTGGATCAAAATTAGTTCCAAAGTTATTATCTCTTAATCATAGTATAACAGTAATCGATCTAATGATTTATGGATCAGACACACTTAATTCACATGAAAAGCTAAATAAAATAAAAGGCGATATAAGAGATTTAAATTTATTAAAAAAAATCATTCCAGGGCATGATGTTGTAATACACTTAGCGTGTATTTCTAATGACCCAAGTTTCGAACTTAATCCAACTCTTGGAAAATCAATAAATTTTGATGCATTTGAGCCTTTAGTAAAAATTAGTAAAGATAGTAATATTAAAAATTTTATTTATGCTTCTTCTTCTTCAGTTTATGGCATTAAAAAAGAAAAGAATGTTACTGAAGATATGAAGTTAGAGCCTTTGACGGATTATTCAAAATTTAAAGGCGAATGTGAGATAATATTGAACAGTTATAAGTCTCAAGATTTTACTACAACAACAATTAGGCCTTCAACTGTATGTGGATATGCAAAAAGACAAAGATTGGACTTAGTTGTAAATATTCTTACAAATCATGCATATAATAATAGAAAAATAACAGTTTTTGGAGGAGATCAACTCAGACCTAATATTCATATAGATGATATGGTTAACTCATATGTGGCTGTATTAAATGCTGATAAAAAAAAAATAAATGGAGAAATATTTAATGTTGGCTTTAGAAATCAAACAGTTAATGAGTTAGCTCAGGATGTAAAATCAGTTATTGGCAATGATGTAGAGATTATTAATACTAAAACTGATGATAATAGATCTTATCATGTAAGCTCAGAGAAAATAAAAGACATACTAGGATTTAAAACTAATTTTACTATTAAAGATGCAGTTTTAGATTTAAAATTTGCGTTTGAAAAAAATTTGTTAAAAAACTCATTAAACGATGAAAAATATTTTAATATTAAGAGAATGCAATCAATAAATTTAGTTTAACAATGAAAAATAGTAGAAACTTTTATGCAAACAAAGTTGTATATAAACCATGGGGTTATGAATATGTTATTTACAATGATAATAATAAAATCGCAATTACACTTGTAAAGATTAATTTTGGTCACAAAACATCCTTACATTGTCATCCAAAAAAAAAAACTGGTTTTATTATACTTGAGGGAAATGCATTAGTTCAAATAGGACTTTATAAAGAAAATTCAAAAGTTTATAAACCATTGTCAAGACTAGTTTTAAGACCTGGCTTATTTCATTCAATAAAATCTTTGTCTAAAAAAGGTTTGTATGCTTTCGAATTTGAGACACCATTTAAAAAAAAAGATCTTATAAGATTTAAGGACAACTATGGTAGACAAAAAAAAGATTATGAAGGCAGAAGATTCGCGAAAAACTTAGACTCAAACTTCATAAAATTTAAAAAACCACAAATAGGAAAAAAAAAAACATATAAATTTAATAATCTTGAAATTCTATTAGAAAAAAAAAAAAATTTGAAAAATTTTAGTAAAAGAGATAGCAGAAGTTCAACTGCTATTTTAAATGGAAAAATAGTAGATAAAAACGGACAAAATGTAATTTCTTTTGGAGAAATTGTAAAGACAAGTACTTTAAGAATACTTGCGGACAAGTTTGAAATTAAAAAACCAATTACCGTATTAAAAGTTTCTAAAAACATAAATAATCATAATATAAAAAATTATAAGTTTATTTAAATGAGAGTTAGATATTCATATTTAAAACAGCAATTTTCAAAATCAAATGATTTATGGACTAAATTGAAAAAATTTGTTTCAACAGGTGATTTTACATTAGGTAAAGACCTTGAAAAATTTGAAAAAAATTTTGCAAAATTGATTGGAGCAAAGTACTCAGTAGGTGTAAATTCAGGCACAGATGCGATAAAGCTATCTCTTAAAGTATTAAATGTGTCCAAAGGAGACGAGGTAATTACAGCTGCGAATACCTTTGTTGCAACAGTAGGAGCAATTACAGAAGTCGGAGCTAAGCCTGTTTTTGTAGACTGCGATGACACTTTCTGTATGAATGTTGATTTACTAGAAAAAAAAATATCAAAAAAAACTAAAGCTATAGTTCCAGTTCATTTTACAGGTTATATGACAAATATGCCCAAGCTTAAACTGATTGCAAAAAAATATAAAATTCCTATTGTCGAAGATGCATGTCAATCAATTTTAGCAAGTATAAATAAGAAAAATGCTGGTACTTGGGGAGAATTTGGGGCCTTTTCTCTACATCCATTAAAAAATATAAATGTATGGTCTGATGGCGGAATTATCACAACTAACAATTTTAAATTTTATCAAAAGTTGAAACTTTTAAGAAATCATGGTTTGGTAGATAGAGACACAGTTAAAATAAATGGATATAACTCACGTCTTGATACTTTTCAGGCAGTGGTAGGAAATTGGCTTTTACCAAAAGCAAAAAAAATTGCTAAAAAAAGAATTAATAATGCAGCTATTTACGATAAAGCACTCTCTTTAATTCCTCAAGTAAAAATACCACCAAGACCAAAAAACTTTAAACTAGTATATCATTTATATATCGTATTTGCGGAAAATAGAAATGAATTGCTTAAGTATTGTCAAAGAAAAGGAATTGAGGCTAAAGTTCATTATCCAAAACCAATGTATCTTCAAGAAAGTTTAAAATATTTAAAACATAACCTAGGAGATTTTCCAGTTACAGACTCGCATACAAAAAAAATTATCACATTTCCATGTGATCAACATTTGTCATTAAAACAAATAAATTATGTTATAAAATGTGTCAAAAGTTTTTATAAAAAAAAATGAAATCAGCAATATTAGTAGAAAGTAAAAAACCCTTAATTATAGCAGATATTGAATTGCCAAATCGTCTTGATTTTGGTCAAGTCTTAGTAAAAATATCTTATAGTGGGATTTGTGGTGCTCAAATAAATGAAATAGACGCTGTAAAGGGAACTGACAACTTTTTACCGCATCTACTTGGACACGAAGGTTCAGGTATAGTTGAAGAAATAGGAAATGGAGTAACCACAGTCAAACCCGGAGATCATGTTGTTTTACATTGGAGAAAAAGCAAAGGTATACAAAGTCCTCCACCTACTTATTCATGGAAAGAAAAAAAAGTGAATGCAGGTTGGGTAACAACATTTAATGAAAAAGCTATTGTTTCTGAAAATAGATTAACTGTAATTCCAAAAGATTTTGATTTAAAAACAGCTGCATTATTTGGTTGCGCTATCACATCGGGATTTGGTGCTGTAAACAATGATGCAAAAGTTAAAATAGGACAATCAGTTCTTATCTTTGGAATTGGTGGAATGGGCCTAAGTATTGCCAAAGCAGCTTCTTTAGTTTCAGCTTATCCAATAATAGGAGTAGATATTCATAAGGATAAATTTAATCTCGGAAAAAAGTTTGGTTTAACCCACTTTATCGACTCAAACTCAGATAATTTCAAATTACAATTAGAAAAGATTGCCGGGTCAAAGGGTGCAGAAATTGTATTTGAAACCACAGGAATTTCTAGATTGATGGAGTATGCATATGAGATTACCCCAAATGATGGACAAACAATTTTTGTTGGCGTACCACACAATAAAATATCAATTTATTCACTACCCTTAGCTTTTAATAAATCTTTAAAAGCTTCTCATGGTGGAAACTCAATTCCAGATGAAGATATTCCAAGATATATTAACCTTATTCAAAATAAAAAAATGAATTTAGAAGATTTTATAACTAATGAATTTGATTTGTCAGAAATAAATAAAGCTTTAGATTTGTTTAGATCTGGAAGAGCTGGTAGAATTATAATTAAAACTTAAAATTGAAAATTAGAATGGGCAAACATATTGACATAGGTTACTTTAAAAAACCGATCAAAGTAAGAGCCAAAGTGGCTAAAGAAAGAACAATAATTAATAAAATATATGCTTGGGAACTCGGAAAAGAATACTATGATGGGAGCAGATTAAATGGCTATGGTGGATTTAAATATGATGGTAGGTGGTTAAAATTATTACCAAAAATAATCAAAAGATATAAATTAACAAAAAATTCAAAGGTATTAGATCTTGGTTGTAAAAAGGGATTTTTATTAAAAGACCTAAATATATTACTACCTGGAATTAAAACATATGGTATTGAAAATCATCCTTATGCTTTAAAAAATACAGTAAAATGTCAAAGTAAACTAATCCAGGCCAATTATACAAAATTACCGTTTAAAAATAAATCTTTAGACTTTGTAATAGCATTTAACTCATTATACATGCAAAATTTAGGAGATGTAATTAAATCTTTGAAAGAAATAGAAAGAGTTTCAAAAAAAAGCTATGTTGTACTTGCTTCAGGTGAAAATGATGATGAGAGAAATAAATTTTACAAATGGACATTGATTGGAACGACTATTCTTTTAAAAAAAGAATGGAAAACCTTATTCAAAAAAATAAAATTTAAGGGAGATTATTATTTTTCTTCCTCGAAATCATTAGGTGTTTAACTAAAAAAACTAAATGAGAGTTGCTGATTTTGTTATAAAATTTTTAGAAAAGAAAAAAATTGAAACTATTTTTACCGTAAGTGGAGGTGGTTCAATTTTTTTATGTGATGCATTGTATAAATCTAAAAAAATGAATTATATATCTTGTCATCATGAACAGGCTGTATCATTTGCTACAGAAAGCTATTCAAGAGTAAAAAATAAGCCAGGGGCTGCAATTGTTACCACTGGACCTGGCGGAACAAATTGTACAACTGGGGTAGCATGTTGTTGGATTGACTCGGTCCCTACTATTTTTATATCTGGTCAAGTGTTTTTAGATCAAACAATTGGAAGAACAGGAACTAGACAAGTAGGAGTTCAAGAAATCGATATTGTAAATATGATTAAAAATACAACAAAGTATTCAGTAATGGTTGAGAAACCAGAAAAAATTAAATTTTACCTTGAAAAAGCTTATTATTTGTCAATGGAAGGTAGACCAGGACCAGTTTGGATTGATATTCCTGCGAACATTCAAAATGCTAATATCGATAACAAAAAATTAGTTGGGTTTAAAACACCAAAAAAGAAAATTTTTAAAAGAAATATAGATAATAAAATTAAAAAAGTTGCTAGATTATTATTAAAAAGTAATCGACCAATTTTACATATTGGCCATGGAGTTAAAATTTCATGCGCTCAGAAATATTTAAGGAAACTTATTGATAAACATAAAATTCCATTTGCTCTAACATGGAATGCATCTGACGTTATAGAATCAGATCATCCCTCTTACATTGGAAGACCAGGAGCTTTTGCAGAAAGAGGATCAAATTTCATAATTCAAAATTGTGATTTATACCTATCTGTAGGAACCAGGCTTCCTTTTATGGTGACTGGATATAACCAAAAAGATTTTGCAAGAAAAGCTAAAAAAATAATGGTTGATATAGATGAAAACGAAATAAACAAAAATAAGAAAATTTTAGATGAGCATATTTGTTGTGATGCAAGTTATTTTTTAAAAAAATTGTATAAATATTTGCCAAAAAAAACAAAATCCTTGAGACACTGGAAAGTTTATTGTAAAAACATTAGATTAAAATATCCAATCGTTTTAGATAAATTTAGAAGACAAAAAAATTCTATTAACTCTTATCATTTTATAGATACTTTATCAGAAGTTCTTAAAGAGGACGATATAGTTGTAACTGATATGGGATTATCATTTGTTGGTACACATCAAGCATTTAAAATTAAAAAAGGTCAAAGGTTATTTACAAACTCAGGGCATGCACCTATGGGCTGGGGGTTACCTGCTGCAATTGGCGCATATTATGCAAAAAAAAAAGGTCGAATAATTTGCCTTACTGGGGAAGGAGGCTTACAAATGAACATACAAGAATTAGCGACTGTAATGCATAATAAATTGCCAATTAAAATATTTATATATAACAATGGCGGATATTTAACAATTAAACAGACCCAGCAACTTGGTTTTAATGGAAGAATTATGGGATCAAACTCTAAGACAGGTTTATCTTTTCCAAATTATAAAGAAATAGCTAAATCTCATAAAATTAAATACACAAAAATATCAAAAAGTTATAATTTAGAAAGTAAAATTAGAAAAACTTTACAAAAAAACAATCCAATAATTTGTGAGTTAATATTAGATCACAATCAAGAGCAGATGCCTAAAGCAATAAACAAAAGAGACTCTGAAGGTAGATCTTTACCAACAAAATATGAGGATATGTATCCTTTTTTATCACCTAATGAAATTAAAAAAAATATGCTATAAAATCAGATGAATAAAGCAATTATTATTTCAGGAAGCTTAGCTCAAGATCACGAATTTATTTATCCTTATTACCGTCTTCTAGAAGCAAATTTTAAGATTGATGTATGTTTATTAGAGGGAAAACCTGTAAAAGGAATCCTAGGAACAACCTTGCCACCAAATAAAGATCAAATAGTTAAAAAAATTGAAGATGTCAAAGTTGATGATTACAAAGTTTTAGTTTTACCAGGAGGTGTAAAAGCTATGGAAAAAGTTAGGCAAGAAAAAAAAATAATAGATTTCATATCAGACTTTAATATGAAGAAAAAAATTATTGCATGTATATGTAGTGGTGCTCAATTATTAATTTCAGCAAAAGTTGTAAAAAACAGGAAAATTGCAGGATACTATAGCATGAAGGATGACCTAATAAATGCTGGAGCGATTTATACAGATAAACCTGCGGTAATTGATGAAAATATTGTTACAACTGCTCATTACAAAGATATGGGCCCTTGGATGCGAGAAGTATTAAAAAAAATATAATAAAGTTTTTCATAACAATTAATTATCTTATTTATGAGAATTAAAATTCCTTACATAAATTTAATAAAACAAATTAAAGAAGAAAAAAAAGAGGTTCATAATATAATTGATAAAGTTTTTTCAAAAGGTCAATTTATATTAGGTGAAGAGGTAGACAAATTTGAAAAAAATATTTGTAATCTTTTAGGTGTTAAGAATTGTGTGGCTTTAAATAGTGGAACGGATGCTTTGGTTTTAGGATTGCATCTTTTAGGAGTTAAAAAAAACCATGAAGTAATAACTCCACCAAATTCATTTGTTGCATCAACAGCTGCAATTGTTCACTTAGGCGCAATTCCAGTTTTCGCTGATGTAAATGAGGATCAAAATATTGATGTAAATGAAATAAAAAATAAAATTAATATAAATACAAAAGCTATTATGCCTGTCCATTTATCTGGAAAGCCCTGTGAAATGAGCAAAATGATAAACTTATCAAAAAAATATAATATACCAATAATTGAGGATGCGGCACAATCGATAGGAACAAAATATAAAAATAAATACGTAGGAACTTTTGGTAAAGTAGGATGTTTTTCTGCACATCCATTAAAAAATTTAAATGCAATTGGAGATTCAGGGTACTTAGTAACTAACGATAACGTGTTAGCAAAAAAAGCAAGATTATTAAGAAATCATGGGATAGAAAAAAGAAATAAAATTTTACACTTTGGTTATGTTTCTAGGATGGATAATTTACAAGCCGCAGTATTGAATTTAAGATTTAAAAATTTAAAAAAAATAATTAAAAAAAGAAGGTTCAACGCAAAACTATACAATAGTTATTTAAAAAAAATAAAAAATATAAAAATAATTGAGGAAAAAAGTTTAGAATTTCACACATATCATACGTATGTAATTTTGGCAGATAAAAGAGATAAATTAAAAAAATATTTAGAAAAAAAAGGAATTTTAACTACTATTCATTATCCAAAATTAATTTTTGAGCATGCAGCATATAAAAAAAGATTTAATTCAATTAGTAAAAGTAAATTTCCAATTTCAAAAAAATTAAACAAAAGTATTTTAACTTTACCAATCAATCAATATTTAGAAACAACACAAATTAAAAGAATTTGTGAGGAAATTCAAAAATTTTATAAAAAATAAGATTATCTATAAAATAGAAATCTAAGAATTTTAAAATGACAAAAAAATATATTTATAATCTTATTATATTATTTGATAAAATATTTATATATTTTCAATTTATTATTATAAATATTATTAGTATTAATAAAAAAAAATTTACATTAATCGAGTCTAAGTTTGGGCCAGGATGGGGTCAGTTGGTACAATCAATTTTCTATTTGAATTTTTTTGATAAAAAGAAAACATCTAAAATTTTAATAATTTTAGATTATGAAAAATTTAATGTTTTAATTCAAGAATTTACAGAAAATTGTAAAGTTATAAAAATTTACTCTATATTTCTTTTCCTAAATAGAGATTTTTCACAGTACCCAAAAGAAAGTGAAATAAAAATAAAAGAATTTTGTAAAAATATTTTTGCAAACTCATTTATCTCAATGAATAATATTCTTTACAATCAAGATAGAAGTTTTTTTAATAAAAAAATCTTGTCAAAATATATCTTAAAAAAAATACATAAACAAAAAATATTTTCATGGCATTTACATGCATTAAATGATGGTAAAAATGGTGAGAGTAAAAAAATAATAAAGCCAAGTAAAAAATGCGTAAAGAAAATAGAAAAAATTTTTAATTTTAAGAAAAAGGAAATAGAGAATTCAATACATGTTTCTATAAGACAAAGAAATAAAGTTTTAAATGACTCAAATATTTTAAAAGAAATTAGATATAAAATTTTAAAAAATACAAGCCCGTTTGCATATTTAAAAGATGGAAATATAAATAACTTGAAGTTTGTAATAAATTATCTTTTAAAAAACTCTAATTATAAAATTTTTTTAACTGGCGATGTTGAAAATATAAATATTAATCATAAAAACTTCTTCACTTACGATAATTTTAAAACTAAAACCTGTAAAAGATTTTATAGATTATCACTCCAAACATTAGTTAAAAATCATATAACAAATTCAGGAGGAAATTCTAAAATTATGCAATTTAACAATTGTAAAATACTTTTTTTAGATGCTTGGCCACCTATAACTTTTCAAGCTAATTCAATTTTCTTATTTAAAAATATTATAAATAATAAGAATAAACATATAAATTGCTTTGATTATCTCAAGGAGTACGAAAAAGCATGTAAAAATCAAATAAATAAAAATTCATTTGAAGTGTCTTTGAAAATTTATAATGAATTTGTAAATGGAAAAAATTTTAAAATGTTCCCAAATACAAAAAGTCAAATTTTAGTAAGCTTAACTGAATTTTTATCTTTAATATCAAACAAAAAAAAAATAAATTTTAAGAATAAAATTTTTAGAAAAGTACCTAAATATTTTCAAAAAATTTTGCTTGAAAACAAATGTCTTTTATCATCAGGTAATTTAAAATTCATTAAATAAAAAATAATTTGAAAAAATATAAATAAGTCATAAAACTGATAACTATGAAAAACAATTTTTTAAAAAGGTATTTTCAAGACTATAAAAATTTAGTTCAACAACTAGACTATAAAAAAATTCAGAATTTTTGTTTTAAAATAAGTAAATTAAAAAAAAAAAATAAAATACTTATTTTTGGAAATGGAGCAGGTGCGGCAATAGCAAGTCATGTTGCTTCAGATTTTACAAATGCATCAAAAATAAAAGCCTTATCATTTGACAATACTGCACAACTTACTTGTTTGGCTAACGATTATAAATTTGAAAATTGGGTAAAAAAAACAATAAATTATTATTATGATAAAGGCGATATTGTAATTCTATTAAGTGCATCAGGAAAATCAAAGAATATGGTGAATGCAGCTAATTATTGTAACAAAAAAAAAATAAACTTTTTTTCAATAACGGGATTTAAAGAAAATAATAAATTAAATAAGTTAAGTAAAAGTCATTATTGGATAAAATCAAAATCTTATAATCATATAGAATCTGTTCAATTGCTAATTCTCTTAAGCATAGTTGATAATTTTAAATAAAAACGATTATTATTCAGATGTTAAAAAATATTAAAGAACTTTTCTTTATTTTAAAAGTTTCAGATATAAAAAATTTTTATATTTTAAGCATATTTATTCTATTCAATTCATTAATAGAAATAATTAGTTTAGGTTTATTATTGCCCGTTGTAACCTCTTATGTTGATGACAATATTTTAGAAAAAGTTTATAGTTTTTTAATTTCTATTAATATTGATGTTTTAAAAAATTTCTTATATCAAAATAAAGAACATTTGTTATCTTTTTTAATAGCAATTTTATTAATTATATATACGATTAAATATTCTATAAATATTTTATTTGCTTATTATCTATCAAAACAAAAAATATTTTATGAAAAAAAAATTGTAAATAAACTTTTACAAAAACTATTTTCATCATCAAATTTAAATATTCTTAATTTGCAAAAATCAGAGGTTTTGCAACATTTGAATGTTAGATCGAGTCTAATAGCGACTTCTATAACAAATTTATCAAACTTAATTGTTGAATTTATTGTCCTTATATCTCTTACTATTTTTTTTCTTTTAAGCGTTGGAAAGAATTCTTTATATGCAATTATAATTTTCTCATTAATTTCTTTTTTTCTTTTCACATTTATAAAAAATAAAGTAGTTCAATGGAGCAAAGATAGAGGTAGTTCAGGTAACGAGAGAAGTAAAAACTTAATTGATATACTTGAAGGAGCAAGAGAATTATTAATTTTCGGAAATTTTGATAAGATGTTTTATGATTTTAAAAAAAGTAATAATGAATATTTAGCACCTACTAGAAAAATAACTTTTTGGAATGCTTTACCAAGAACTATTTTAGAGTATTTACTAGTAATATTTATTTTATTTTACTTTTTACATGCCTCTTCTAATGATTTTGAATTTGAAAAAGCAGCTGGTTCAATAGCAATCATAATGATAGTGCTTTTCAGATCTATTCCAAGTTTAAATAGAATTATTTATCATTTTACTCAATTAAAATATGCCTCAGAACCTTTGAAAACAATTAAAAAATTATTTGATAGTTTATTAATGAAAAATAACAATATTCAAAACAAAGAACTATTATTTAATAAAGAACTAATATTAAAAAATATTAAGTTTAATTATAGTGAAAACTTGAATTTATTTAACGATTTAAATATAAAAATCAAAAAAAATTCTAAGTTAGCAATAATAGGAGAGACGGGAATTGGCAAAAGCACTTTTATAGATTTGCTTTCAGGTCTTAAAAGACCCAATAATGGTGAAATATATATAGATGATAAATTACTAAATTTTAATTTATCAATTAATTGGATACAAAATATAGCTTACGTTTCTCAGAGAGTTTATCTATTTAATTCTTCAATTCGTAATAATATTACTTTCAAATCTGATAATGAAAAAATAGATGATAAAAGGTTTGATGATGTGATAAAGTTTGTTGAGCTTGAAAATTTAATCAAGGAGAAAAAAGATAAAGAATTTTTTTCAGTAGGGGAGTTTGGAGGTAAAGTCTCAGGGGGACAAAGACAAAAAATTGGAATTGCCAGGGCGATTTATAGTGGTAGGAAAATATTAATTTTTGACGAATCAACTAATTCATTAGATAAATCTACAGAAAATAAAATAGTTAAAAAAATATCTAGTTTAAATGATAAAACAATAATTTTTATTACTCATTCGGTTCAACTAACGAAAAATTTTGAATTTATTTATAAGTTAGAAAATAAAAAAATAATTAATTATGATTTTGTCAATTAATTATAAAATTTACCTTGTGGACAAATTTTTTGATGTTATAAAATTAACTTAGACAAATGACAGATCAAATAAAATTCGAAGATAACTACAGTGAAGAAAATGATGATGAGTTGAATCAACTATATGCTCATTACAATATTGTAAAAAAAAACGATAACGCTAGCTATAGAGCTCTACCTGAATATAAGGAATATAGAAAATTGTGGAGAGATACAGCTGTACAACATATTAAAACCGAATTCCCTTTGCATTTAGATATTGAGGTAACATCATACTGTAACCTTGCTTGTCCGATGTGTCCTAGAACTCATCGAGTTGAACTTGGAAAATGGGAAAATAGAATGATGAAATTTGAAACATTTAAAAAAATAATAGATGAGGGTGCACCAAAAGGATTAAAGGCAATAAATTTAAATAATTTTGGAGAATCTTTTTATAATAAAAATTTAGTTAAAATGATTAATTATGCAAAATCAAAAGGCGTCCTGGATGTTATGCTTCATACCAATGGTACCGTTATGGATAATAAACTAGCGGAAGACGTTGTGAACTCAGGTTTGGATAGAATTATTTTTTCACTAGACTCTATTTCTAAAGAAATTTATGAAAAAATAAGAGTGAATGCTAATTTTGAAGATACAGTTGAAAAGGTGAAAATTTTTTTCAATACAAGAGAAAAAATGAAAGCAAAAAAACCTATAATTAGAGTAAGCATGGTTAGAATGAAGGAAAATGATCATGAGGCAAAAAATTTTGAAAAATTTTGGGGATCGTACGCAGATGAAATTACATATACAGATTATAGAAATCAAGATGGTCTAGACAAAGTAGATAGATACACTACGGAAAGAAAAGAGAACAAATCTTATGCTTGTCCTGCTCTTTGGCAGAGAATGACAATAAATGTAACTGGAGAAATAACTGCTTGTTGTAGAGATGCTGGAAAAAGATTAACTTTAGGAAAATTAAATAATAGTGAATACAATTTAACAGAAGTTTGGAATGGAAAAAAACTCGAAGAAGCTAGAAGCTTACATGAAAATAAAAAAGCCTACTTAATTGATGCATGTAACGGTTGTGACCATATAAGGGGTGCAATTAAACCTAAAAACTAAGACAAAAGACAATATAAATATTAATTCCATAATAACTAATTAATTTAATAACATGTGCGGAATATCTGGTGTAATAAGTTTTAAAAATAAAATTGATTCAAAAACTATTTCAAAAATCATAAAATCTATAAAAAACAGAGGTCCTGATGATGATGGATATTGGACTTCAAAAGATAAAAAAAACTTATTAGTAAACACAAGACTTTCTATAATTGATACGTCAGAACGAGGTAAACAGCCGATGATATCATCAGATAATAGGCATGTAATTGTTTTCAATGGAGAAATATATAATTACAATGATCTTAAATTTGAGCTAAAGGAATATAATTTTAAAGGAAAATCAGACACAGAGGTAATTTTATACCTTTATAAAAAACATAAAGAACACTGCTTAAATTATTTAGATGGCATGTTTGCATTTGCAATTTATGATACGTTTACTCAAGAGCTTTTTTGTGCAAGAGACAGATTTGGAATAAAACCATTTTATTATTTTCAGGACAGTAAAGGTTTTTATTTTAGTTCCGAAATTAATACATTTGAATACATTGGATTTTCTATGAAGCCAAATTTGCATTCAGTAAATAGATATTTATCATCCGAATATTATGAACATATAAATCAAACATTTTATAAAAATATATTTAAGCTAAAACCAGGTCATTACATTAAATTTAGGAATAAAAAAAAAATTGAAATCCCTTACTGTAATTTTATTGAAGATCTATCCAAATTTGAAATACCAAAAAAAAATAGTGATAAAAAATTTTACTTTAAGGAATTAATATTTAATACAATATCAAAAAGTTTTGTTAGTGATGTTCCTATAACTATTGCTTCTAGTGGTGGTTTGGACTCATCAATCATTAATTACTCAGCCTATAAAAAAGGAAAATCAATTAATAGCATATCATTTTCTTTTGATGATGAAAATTTTTCAGAGAAAAAATATGTAGATTTAATTAGTTCAAAAACAAATTCTAGGGCAACATATTTTAAATCTAACTCTAGTATTTTTAAAGAAAGTATTAATTATTCTATAAAAAAAATGAACGAACCATTCGCAGGATTACCAATAATTGCTTACATGCTTTTAATTAAAAATAAGGCAAAAAATAAAGTAATAATTGATGGATCAGGATTAGATGAAATGCATTGTGGTTATGATAAATATTTTAATCTGAAAAAAGAGATAAAACTTACAGTTTCTCAAGATAAAAGTAAAAGTATTTTGGAAGGCTTAACAGGTAAAAAATTAAAAAAATATTATTCAGATGAAAATATAAAAAGAATTTTTAAAAATTTTACACTTGATGCTATGTATAAAGATTTATTTTATATAAAACTTCCAAGATCTCTGAGATTTAGAGACAAACTTAGCATGTTATATGGCAAAGAAATAAGACCAGCCTTTTTAGATAAAAATCTTGCTTTATCATTTTTTAAATTAAAAATAACATCACATTACAAAGAGAATTTTGGAAAATATTTTTTGAGAGATTTGTATTCAAAAGAGCTTGGGAGAAAAATATGTTTTGCAAAAAAAAGACATATACAAACACCGCAAACAGTTTGGTTTAGAAAAGATTTAAAAAACTGGATTCTAAATTTTTGTGAAAATTTATCTATAGTTGAAAATGGATGGATAGATAATAAAAGTTTAAAAAAAAATCTCGACTTATTTTTTAATGGAAGAATAAATAATTCATTTTTTATTTGGCAAATAATTAATTTAGAAATTTGGTTTAAAACTAAATTTTAAAATTTAAATATTTAGGTATATATTGAATTTAAAGAATTATAAAAATATGACAATATTAGTTGCTGAAATAGGATGGAATTTTGTTGGTGATCTTAATCTTGCAAAAAAAATGATTCTTTCAGCAAAAAAAGCAGGCGCCGATGCAGTTAAGTTTCAGATATGGGATCCAAAATATTTAAGGAAAGGCCCGTGGGATAAAGATGGTAGAAGAGAAATTTATGAAAAAGCATTTTTAAATAGAAAAAAATACCTTATTTTAAAAAAATATTCTAAAAAAAATTCAATAAAATGTTTTTCTTCCGCCTTTAATCTAGAGGGTCTTAATTTATTACTAGCTGCAAAAGATACATGGATAAAAATACCCTCCCACGAAGCTTACAATTTAAAATTAATTAAATTAGCACTTAAAAGGTTTAAAAAAATTTTTATTTCAGTTGGTTGTTTAAAAAAAAGTGAATTATTTACAATTATAAACTTAGTAAATTCAAATAAAACTTATAAAAAAAAAGCAATATTACTTCACTGTGTTAGTAGCTACCCCTTAGACATCAAGAATTGTAATTTTTATAAATTTCATTTTTTAAAAAAAAAGTTTCATAATGTGGGTTACTCTGGACATCTACAAGGAAACGAAGATGCAATATATGCTCTAAATAATGGAGCGTCTGTCATAGAGAAACACTTTACTGTAAATAATGATTTGCCAGGAAGAGATAATAAATTTGCTTTAAATTTAAAACAATTCACAGAATTAAATAGACTAAGGGAAATTTATAATAATTTTATGATTTCAAAAGGTTTGGATTTACAAAAATGCGAAGTTGAAATATTTAGAAAGTATAGAGGCAGATGGACAAAAAAAAAATAAAAAAAGTTTCAATAATTATTAGGGGTAAAAATGAGTCGAGATGGCTTAAAATCTTACTTAAAGAACTGCAGAAACAAACTTTTAAAAATTTTGAGATTATTTTTTGTGATAATAATAGCGAAGATAATACCATTGATATTTTAAAAAAGTATAGAATAAAAAAAATTATTAATATCAAAAAATATTTACCAGGTCATGCTTTAAATAAAGCTATAGATATTTGTGATGGAAATTATATAGCAGTATTGTCCTCTCATTGCATTCCAGTATCCAAAAATTGGATTAAAGAATATTTAAATTTTTTCGAAAAAAATATAAACTTAGTTGCAGCGTATGGAAAACAAGTTCCGTTACCTGGAACAAACTACCAAAATTTGATTGATCTAGATATTATATTCAAAAATCAGGAAATTTTTTACGAAAAGGATCCATATCTTAATAATGCAAATTCATTTTATAAATCAGAATATCTTAGAAAATTTAAATTTGATCCTAAACTTACTAATATTGAAGATAGACATTGGGCAGTAAAATTATCAAAAATGGGATATAAAATTGCTTACACAGGCAAATCAACTGTTTACCATCTTCATGGAGTTCATCAGCATGAAACAAGATCAAAAAGAGCACAAAAAACTTATAAAATAGTTGAAAAAAAATATATTAAACTATGGAAGAAATGTAATTTTTTATATCCAGAATTTCATAATTTTGCATTGATAATAAATGCAAGAAGAATAAAAGATTTTAAAAAACTAAATAAAAAAATTAAGACCATAAAAAAAAATGTATTTTTAAAAAATTTTAACTTCAAAAAAATTTTTATAGTTAATAATTTTTTAAATAAACGAACTAAAAAATATACATTTTTAATTTCTAAAAATACTTTAAAGGCTGATTTAATTGGTATTTATAAAAAAAATAAAAAACTTTGGACCAATGTAAATTATGTGACTTATTTCAATACTGATGCGAACTTGAATTATAAAATGATAAGCAATTTAATAAAAAAAACCATATATAATAACTTTGAGTCTTTATCTTTTGCGGAACATATTAAAGAAAATTTTATTATTAAATTTAAGGATGAGGGAATATTAAAAAGCACAAACCTAGAAGAATCTAGAAATAAAGCATCTATTTATCTATTAAAATGGTCTAGAGGAATAGTTTTTGATCCTGATTATCTTAGAAAAGGAATATTGTTTTCAAATAACAGCACTAATATTGAATATTAATGTTATTTCCTTGTATAATATTATGTAGAAAGGGCTCTAAGTCCTTAAAAAATAAAAACATATCCAAACTTGGAAATTTATCAATTTTTGAAATAACAAAAAATTATGCAAAAAAATCCAAATATGTCACCCACATTGTGGTGAGTACAGACGATAAAAAAATATATAATCAAGCCAAAAAAGATTGTTTTGTAATTTTTCCAAGACCTAAAAAAATAAGTGGAGATAGAGCCTCAACTGAAAGTGCATTAAAACATGCACTTAAGGTTTTCGAAGAAAATTTTGGCAAAGCAGATTACGTTAGTTATTTACAAGTAACTGAACCTTTTAGACCTCCTAAAATACTCGACAAATGTTACGCTAAAATCTTAAAAAATAAAAAAATAGATTCTTGTTTTGCAGCTTTTGAGCAAAAAAAAAATTTTTGGAAATTAAAAAATCAAAAAATGATAAGAGTTACTGATAAAAGAGAGAGATATAAACCAAGACAACAAAAAAAAACAATATTGAGAGAAGACACGGGTGTAGCATTAGTAACAAAATCAAAGTTTATAAGGAAGGGTGAAAGAGTTGGAAACAATATATCCTGCGTAAAATATTCAAAATCGATTTATAATTTAGATATTAATTACCCTGAGGATTTTAAATTAGCAAAGCTGATTAATAAAAATTTTAAATTCTAAATTTTAATTCTTTAATGAATAAAAAAATCATATTTATTGGTGGTGGATTAAGAGAGCATATTATCATTTGTTTGTTACCAATAATTCATGGAATGTGTGTTCAAAAAAATATTGAACAAATAATCTTTGAGAGAGAATTAGGTCCAAGAGTTAAATCGAATTTTTATTATAAAAAGTTAAGTAAAAATTTTAAAATATTTTATTTAAAAAATATGATTGAGGAAAAGAAGAGTTTATTTAATTATTTTTTAAAAATAATATTATTTATATTTATTTTTTTATTCAGTTTTTTTTTAAAAAAAGAACAACTTTTAAATAAAAAAATAAATTGGATATTAAAACAATTTTTTCACGCTTTTTGGGATACTGGTATAGTAAATAATAATAGTTCTTTAGAAAATATTGAGTTTAAGTCAAGAGTTTCGACATGTAAACAAATAACTAATAAGTTTTTTGAATTTTTGTTTTTAAAAAAATTTAATATTAGATCTGCTATAATTGGTCATTCAGTTTATTCAGAAAGAGTTATATTTGCTTTACTAAGAAAAAATCAAATTGAGACTTTTCTTTTTCAGAAAGGCGTTCTTACTAAACAAATCAAAAATAAAGATAGGGGATTTAAATATTTGGACACTGATATTTTAAAAAAAGGTTATAGATTAGTATCAAAAAAGAAAATTAATAATTATTGGAAAAATGCTTTGAGAGGAAAGGTAAATTACTTAGAGGCCAAAATTGCCTCAAAAATTAAAAAAAAAGACAAGAGAAATCTTAAAAATATAAATGTTGTAATGCTTCACATATTTAAAGATTCTGCATTTGAAGATATTGACGAAAATAGATTGTTTCCCAATTATTTTACATGGATCGTTGAAACATTGAAAATTATAAAAGACTCTAAAGAAATATGGATACTAAGAAATCATCCATCAGCAAATAAATGGGGAGAAGATCAAAAAAAAATTATAAAAAAAATATTTAAAAAAGTATTTGATGAAAAAATTCCCAAAAATATATATTACGAGGAAAATGTAAGATCCAATATCGACCAATATAAAATATCTAAAAGAATTGTAACATTTTCCGGAAATTCCCATTTAGAGGCAGCATGTTTTGGAATTAAACCAATAGTAATCTCAGATACAACTCTTAGCAATTTAAGAAAGTCGGCAGTATTTAAGCCTTTTAATCTAAAGCAATATAAAAAAATACTTTTAAATGGAAGTAAAAGAAAATTTGAATTATCTGAGAGGGATAAAGACTTTTCAAAAAGAATTATTTATTTTATGCACAATGTAATTAACTTAACGCATTTATTTGGTAAAATTCATTTATGGAGAAGTGATCCTAAATATATGCAAAAAATAGTTTTAAAAAATGCTGAAAAAGGTATAAAAAAAAATAGCAAGTTCCTTTTTGATTTGGGCACAAAATCTGGAAAAGTTTTTAACCAGAGTATATCCAAAAATTATTTTTATAAATTTTTATGAAAAACATAAAAAAAAGTAAAATCTACTATTTCTTTATTAAATTATTATTTATTCCATTTTATAATTTCTTTTGGGAATATTTAATTAATATCAAAGATAAATTTTATAAAATTTTATTTTGTCTTAAAAGAAAGAATATAAAATATTTCAGTTTAAATAATAATTCAAAAATACTTGTTGCAAATAGTGATCTTTTTAAAAAAACAGCAAATGAAATTAATAAGTTTTTAGATAAGAAATTTATTCAGGAAAAAATTGATTATTTAAAAAGTGAAACGTACAAAAATAAGTTGAAGGAAAGTGGTATAAACGATTCTCATGCTTTAAAACCTTTTGTTTTAAATATTTTCGACGATTTAAATGAAGAGACCAAAAAAAATATTTTAGATTTAGTTACCTCGGATACTATTTTAAAGACTGCATGTAAATATTTAGGTGTATTTCCAATTATTGCAAGAATTGAACTAAATCTAAACATTCCCTCAAATAGCAACGCAAGATCAAGTCAGTTGTGGCATAGGGATGACTTAGGCTACAAGAGTCTTAATTTATTCCTAGCAATAAACGAGATTGATGAAGAAAATGGTCCTTTTGTAACTATTGAAAAGAAAGATCCATTAAATATTTTTTATAGAGTTCAAAAAGAAATAAACTCTGGTCTTACTGGAGAAAGAGGAAAAATATTAGATCAAGATTTTAATTATCTTGTAGACAATAAAAAAATAGATCAGGAGGTGATTAAGTTGAAAGGTACGCCTGGGACTGCATTATTAGTTGATACAGTTAGAAATTATCACAAAGGTGGTCACTGTAAATCTAAATATAGAATTATGTTAAGATTTCTATTCCTTACCCCAGATAGTTTGCATAGTTTTGAGATGGATGAAATAGAAAGAAAAAAAAATAAAGATCTAATTATTTCAAATGATTTTTATAAAAAATATCTATTTAGAAAAAGAGATAAATTATTTATTAGATTTAATATTCATGAAAAATTATTTAAATTCTATCATATGATAAGTATAAAAAAATGAATTTAAAATATATTAAATTTTTAGACAGCAAATTTTTAAATGGTTTTATTTATAGAGTTTATAAAAAATACTATTTAAACCCTAAAATTAAAAAGGCTCAAACCAAAACAATTTTAAATATGAATAGTCTTGATAAATTAAATTTTTCTTCATATTGGAATAATCATTTTTCTCATATAGAAAAAAACTCATTGGAGGGAGATATCGTAGAATGTGGTGTAGGTAATGGGTTTCATCTTTCTTTTATTTTATCTAATATGAAAAAAAAAAAAAAATTTAAAAATAAAATATATTATGGTTTTGATTCTTTTATAGGATTTCCCGAACCTTCAAAAAAAGATGTTTCTCAAAGAAATCCAAAAAAAGGAGATTGGGATCATACTAGCGAGGATTATGTAAAAAATAACCTTCTTAAGCTTGGATTTAAGGAAAATGATTTTAAGAGTGTCAAATTTATTAAAGGTTATTTTAAAGAAAGTTTTAAAGAGAAAAAAAATTTAATAGATCGTATTTGTCTCTTGCACTTAGATTGTGATTTGTACCAAAGTTATAAGGAATCTCTTGAGTTTTTATATCCCAAGGTAGTTCAAAATGGTTTAATTGTTTTTGATGAATATTTAGACCAAAAAAATTTTCCAGGTGCAATTAAAGCTATAGACGAATTTTTCGGGCAGCAAGCCCAAGAAATTAAAAGATGTGATTTTACTGGTAAATATTATCTTATTAAAAAATAATGAGAGTAGGAGTTTTCTTCAGTTTAGAAAAGAGCAGTGGTGGAGCTTATCATCAAGCATTAAAATCTATAAATATTTTACAAAAGATAGAGGAAATTAATTTTTCATTTTATAATATATCTTCAAATAAAAATGATTTTTCTCATGAAAAAATTAATAAATATTCAATAAATTTTATAGATAAAATTTTTTTTCTTTTTTATAGTTCAGACTTTATAAAAACCTTTTTAAAAAAATTTAGTATTTCAAATAAATTTGAAAAATTCATAAAAAAAGAAAATATTGATATCATTTTTTTATTGGTAGTTCAAGATTATCTATTTTTTGTAATAAAATAGATTACATAACTTATATCTATGAGTTTTATCATATTTTTAGGCCAGATTTACCCGAGTATAAGGGATGGACAGATTTTGATTTTAGAGAAAGTTTAATAAAATTAGATGTAAGAAAATCAGTAGCTTTAATTGTTGATACAAAAAAAAAATCAAAAGATCTGGTTAAATATTATAATTGTATCAATGACAAAATTAATGTGGTTCCATTATCTTCAGCAATTATAGATGAAAAACAAGAATCAAATAATACATTGTCAAAGAATTTAAAAAAATTTTTAGATACTAAAAAGGAATTCTATTTCTATCCAGCACAGTATTGGTCTCATAAAAATCACATATATATATTAGAGGTAATTAAATTTATAAAAGAAAAATATAATAGAAATGTAATATTCGTATTTACTGGAAGTAAAAAACAAAATTATAAAAAAATAAAAGAAACTATTGAAAAACTAAATTTAAAAGAACAAGTAATTCTTTTAGAATACCTTAATGATTATGAAATCAAGCAATTATATAAAAATTGTAATGCATTAGTTATGCCATCGTTAATTGGGTATTCTTCATTACCGTTATATGAAGCCTTCTTTTTTAAAAAACCAGTTTTTTATACCAAAAATCTTTTAGAGGAAAACTTAAAAGCTTTAGTAACTGAGATTGATATAGATGATGTTAACTCATTAGCTAATGAAATAATTAACTTTCAAAAAAATAAAACTAATTTAAAAATAAAGGCAGAAAAAGCAAAAATTTTTTTTGAAGAAAATCTTACGGATGAAAAAATTTCTGAGAGCTATAAAGCTGTTTTTAAAAAATTAGTAAATTTAAAAAAAATCTATTCATAATTTTTTAATATTTCTTTACAAACATCAATAGGTGTTTTTTTTGACTTATAATTTAAAATCTTTTTCGCTAAGTAATTAGATCCAATTGCTTTAAAATTTTTTTTGTCTTTTGAGAGATTGTTTTTATTGATTTTTAGATCGAACTTTTTTTCTAAGAAGTCGATTATAGAGTTTAAATAAAATCTTTTTCCAGATGATAAAATTATTTTTTCGATATTTTTATCAATAACAGATATTTTATAAATACCTTTGCATATATCTTCAGCATGTGAAAAGTCTCCACTTATATTTAGATTATAGATTTTTCTAATAAATTTAGCATTTCTTTTTTTGAAAGCATAAATTAATTTTGGTATCAAGAAATTACTATCCCTATAAATAGAGTCATGATTAAACAATATAACAGTAGTAGCAAAAAAATTATTTTTAGAATTTTTTTTAATATATTTATAAGCATCAATCTTATATTTTGAATAAAAATCCTTTGATTTAAGAGAACTTTTTTCAGATATCTTATTCCTTCCTATATTATTGAGCATAAGAGAAGATCCAGCAAAAATAAATTTTGTTTTTAAATTAATTTCATTAATTGCATCTACTAAGTTTTTGGTAATTTTCAAATTAATATAGTAATTATTGTAATATTTATCTTTCTTTAACCTTTCACTATAAGTTTTATTAATACTTGCTAGGTGAATTACTATATTGGGCCTGATCTTATCTAAATATTTTATTATTTTTTTTTTATTTTTGAGATCTTCTAAAATATAATTAACATGCTTAATCTTTTTTTTTTTATTTCTCCTAATAAAACCATAAACCCTAAATTTTTTTTTAAGATATATAGAGGATAATATCTTTCCGTTTTGACCTAAGGCTCCTGTTATTAAAACTTTTTTCAATTTAATTTGCTTATGTTCGGTTTTTTGTTAAATATATTTTAAATACATTAAAAATGAAAATAAATAAATGTAGAGCATGTGAAAGCAAAAATCTTGTGAAGTGCCTAGATTTAGGAAAGCAGTATTTAACTGGTATTTTTCCTAAAAATAAAAATCAAAAGGTATCTTTAGGAAATTTATCTTTGGTTTTTTGTAATAAATGTTCTTTATTGCAGTTATCTGAGAACTTTAACCGTTTTGAAATGTATGGTTCTAATTATGGTTATATGTCATCTTTAAACCAATCCATGGTAAATCATTTAAAAAATAAAGCTGAGAAAATAAAAAAATTATCAAAATTTTCAAAGTCTGATTTATTTATTGATATAGGTAGTAATGATGGGACTTTTTTATCTTTTTTTCTTAATGAATGCCAAACTGCTGGAATAGACCCTACAATTAAAAAATTTAAAAAATTTTATAAAAAAAAAACGATTTTGATACCTGATTTTTTTTCATCAAATGTAATAAAAAAAAATATAATTACAAAAAAAGCAAAAGCAATAACATCTATAGCTATGTTTTATGATTTAGAAAATCCTATTTCTTTTGCCAGAGAAATTTACGAAACACTTGATAATGACGGGATTTGGCATTTTGAACAAAGCTACATGCCAAGTATGATCAAAAATATTTCTTATGATACGATTTGTCATGAGCATTTAGAGTATTATTCACTAAAGTCTTTAAAATATATTTTAGATAAATCAGATTTTAAAATTATAGAAATCGAATTAAATGATATTAATGGTGGAAGTTTTGCAATTACTGTCGCAAAGAAAAAATCAAAAAAATTTAAAGAAAGCAGTTTAGTTGATTGGCTTCTTAAAAAAGAGGAATTATATAAATTTAACAAAATTGAGACATTAATTGATTTTAAAAATAAAGTATTTAAACACAAAAAACTTCTCAAAGATCTGATACTTAATTTAAAAGATATGAAAAAAAAAGTTGCAGGCTATGGAGCATCAACTAAGGGTAATGTAATTTTACAATTCTGTAATTTAAATAACAAATCTATACCTTACATAGTAGATGTGAATCCTTATAAAAGAAATAGAGTAACTCCAGGAACAAAAATTAAAATTATTAACGACACTGATTTTAGAAAAAAAAATCCAGATTATCTTTTAGTATTACCCTGGCACTTTAAAAATCATATTTTACAAAAGGAAAACTCTTTTATTAAAAAAGGAGGTCATTTTATTTTTCCACTACCTGATATTGAAATAGTTTAAATATTTTGACTAATTTCATCAAATTTCACCATTTTATTTGTAATTAAATCAAATACCTCTAAGTTTTTAATATCATTTTTAATATCTGAAAATGACGCATATTTTTTATCTTTTGTTTTAAGTGCATTAAACTTTACATCAGTAAACTCGGATAAATTGTCTATACTTGGTAAATTTAGATTAAATTTATCTAACAATTCATTTAAAATAAAAAATGAATTACAATTTAGCCTGTTACTTCCTATAAAGGTATAACCTTTTTTTTTCATCAAATTAATTATCGCTTTCAGTGAGGCTCCCCAACACAATCCAGATGGATGATATTTAAATCTATCAAATTTTTCTAAATTTGGCGCAGAGATTTCTAAATTTGATCCAAAATAAGGATTATATTCAATTACAAATATTTTAGAAATTTTTGGATTAATTTTTTCAAGTACCCAATAATCTATACCGTCTATATCTATAGAAAATAGATCTAAATCTTTATTAAATGAGTTTTGTTTTAAAATTTCATTAATATTTTCTGAGTTAACAAAATCATTGTGTACTTTTAATTTATTTTTCCAAACTCTTAAAATTTTATTTATTTCTTTTTCTAAATTAGGATATGGATCGATTACTAATCCTTCACATCTCATTGTTTCATAAATATATCTTGTATTACTTTCTGAATAATCCTGCGTTCCTATTTCAACAAATTTTACTGTATTTATATTTAGAGATTTAAGCAAATATTGCAATATTCCATCCTCAGTATCTTGAGAAAAAACTTTAAAGTATGTTTGATTTAAACTTTTAATATTTTTAATTTCTAAGGATAAATTTTTTTCAAAGATTTGACCCTTTTGAATCTTAATATCATCAAATTTTCTAAGAAATAGTCTATCTAATATATTTCTAAATATTTTTTTTATAATCATTTTTTAAATATATTTTTAAATATTGCGTTTATAAATATTAAAAAAACAAAAAAAACATTTTGAGAATTATGAAGCCTAATTTTTGTTTCCTCAATTAAATGATCAAAAAATGTAAATTTGGATGAAAACCCACCCGACTTCATATTGCCAATTTTTTGGTTTTTTTTTGTAAATCCACCTTTAAATTTTTTTTTATACAATCTAAAGTATAAATCATAATCTGCAGATATTTTAAATTTAGTATTATAATTTCCTATTAAATTATAAATTTTTCTTTTTAAAAAAAAACCAGTAGAATGCGATGTGGCAAAATCAAAATTATAAAGCAATCTATTAAAATTATAACCATACTTTAAAATTTTTCCTTTGGTGTAGTTTCTTAAAACTGTAGCAAAAACAAAATCACAGTTTGAATTACTAAATGATTCCATTACCTTATATAAGGAATTTTTATAAAAAAAATCTCCAGAGTTACAAAAAACTACTACGTCTCCATTCGCAATTTTTAAACCTTTATTCATTGCATCATAAATTCCATTATCTTTTTTACTTATTATCTTATTTATTTTATTCTTATATTTAAGAATTTTTTTTAAAGTATTATCCGTAGATTTACCGTCTATTATGATATATTCATAACTAATATTTCTTTGACTAATAATAGATTTTATTGTTTTTTGAATATTCTTCTCATCATTTTTAACAACAGTTATTATTGATAATAATAGTTTTTGCATTAGCTAAGATATAAATATATTAAGTTCAAAATAAGTATAACAAAAAAATGAAAATTTTTCTAACAGGAGCTGCTGGTTTTATTGGTTTTAGCTTATC